>ERZ1034901.3-NODE-3-length-248376-cov-24.888862_pt1 | contig 248376 bp, 201 predicted proteins | sample MGYA00520628_ERZ1034901 | MGnify/ENA primary metagenome ERZ1034901 (study PRJEB33766, sample SAMN09781783) | gut metagenome | biome: gut microbiome | host: Homo sapiens | place: Madagascar | study: EMG produced TPA metagenomics assembly of the PRJNA485056 data set...
CGGCCGCACCTTTTTCTGGCAAGGTGCCCGGACACCAGCTATTGGGACGCGATCGGTGGATCGCTGCAACGGAGCAGATTTCGCGAAAGACGGGGGATAGGGCTGATCTTTCGAATGACGTGTGGGGGGGCATCGGCGGCAACAGAAGCAGATCTTGGGAAAGGCGCAGGGGTTGCGATGGTAGCAGGGCAAATCCCGTGAGAAAGGGATGAAGGAAAGCGGCAACTCGGCAGCGCCGCTGCGTTTTGCAACGGTTGCGTCTGTGCGAACTATGGACGGGATTTCTGAATCAACGGAGAAGGGTTTGCGATTTTGGGGCAGTCGATCGGATGTGTCTAAAATAATTTTAAATAGGGTCTTGTACTTGATTTTGATTGCTAGTAAACTATCGCAAGTCGCTAAAGACATGGGGTGTTAGCTCAGTTGGTTAGAGCGCCGGCCTGTCACGTCGGAGGTCGCGGGTTCGAGTCCCGTACATCCCGCCACTTTGCATGTAAGGCTTGCCGCAAGGCAAGCCTTTTTACATTTCGGGTTTATTATTGGCGCTTAAAGAGCGTTTCTTTGCCAAAGTCCCCAATCCCGGGGTATAGGCAGAAAAGTGTGTCCGCGACTTAATCCCAACTGGATCGGTACGGGCCACCACTGTGCAAATCGCTCCAGCTAACAGCCGTGCCCCATCGTTCGACAGCCTCGTCTCTCCCGTTGGCCTCGGCTGCAGCCTGGCGCAGCTCGGCTATGGTCTCGTCGGTCGGGAACTCCGCAAGCGCCCGTGCGGGGGATGCCGGCACCTCCAGCCTGCTGTTGCAATACCAGAACGCCGCCTTGACCATGCGGTCCAGCCTCATGCCCCTGTGCTCGTTGAGCATCGCCCTGATCTGGCGGTTCACGCCGCCCTCTATGCGGTTGTCGGTCGCGGGGACGGCGCCGTCGGCGACGAGCGCCTCGTCGAGGCAGGTGAACAGGACCCCCTCCCGGCGCAGCTTGGTGAGGCCGCGCCTCGCTTTCCGCAGCCGCTCGTGCTTGTAGCGCGGCCTGCCGTCCACGACCTCGCGCTCTTTGAGGAACCCCTCGTAGTCGGAGCACCGTTTGGCGTATTCGGCCAGCCACTCGGCTGCGGCGTCGGGCGTTCCGACCTTGAGGAGTCCTTTGGCTATCGCGTACAGGTCGACGCCGGCCTGGGTGCGCGGCCTGGTCGTGGTGCATCGCTTGACCTGCTCGAACGCGTGGAAGGTGCATCTCTGCACCTTGGTCTCCGGCCACATGGCCCGCCTGGCCCTCTCGAACCCGCCGCCGCCGTCGGTCACGACGACGTCGGGCGGCGCCATGCGCGCCATGAGGGCCGCCCATGCCTGCGAGCTCTCGCTCCTGGCCAGGTGCCAGCCGACGACGTGCCCCTCCGTGCACGCGATCAGGATGACGCAGCTGCGCTTGAGCCAGATGCCGTCGACATGGACGACGTGGTGGATCTCGTCGCACAGCGGGGCGGTCGGCCACAGGGACCAGAACCCCGAGGTCAGGCTCCTGAAAGTCCTCGCGGGCATTCCCATTTGGGCTTGGGTCCGCTTCGACAGCAGCCAATCCAGGAAGAGAGCCAGCATGCTCGCCTTGCTGTTGTAACGTTGCGTGGTGGATGCGCCGCAAGACGTGCAGCGCCATCGCTGGGTGCCCGCCTTCGTCTTGCCGTTGCGTTTCGTCTTGCCCCCGCACGCAGGGCACTTCACGGTTTTCATGGCGGCATTGTCCACCATTTTAAACGGCGGGTTTGACGGATCCGACCTGCGGCGTCAAGTCAGAATCGGACACACTTTTCTGCCGACCCGTTAAAACCTGCCATGTTTTTTAAAACGTTGCTATTCGGGTTCTGAACGGGGGTTGGATATCAGAAATGGACACACTTTTCTGCCTATAACCCCCAATCCCCATGTTGCCGCATTTCTTATCGTTTCGTTCATGGTGTATAGTAAGCAAGTTCGACTTTAAGTTGCGTATGGCCAACGTTTCAATAGATACCAGGAGGGTGGAAACGCGATGGGCGATTCTCGTCAGACGAAGCCGGTGGAAATCGCCGCGTTCGACTTCGACGGTACCTGTATATCTGGCAATTCGCCAGTCATCTTGGTGAGCCATCTGGTTCGAAAGGGCCTTTTGGGCAAGGGCACGCTTCTGCGCATCCTTTGCTGGGGCGCTGCTTACAAGCTCCGTTTGCCACAGAATGAAAGTTGGGTTCGCGGCGCAGTCTTCTCTGCCTTCGAAGGCAAGAGGAAAGAAGAGGTCGATGAATACCTGCGTGACTTCTATGATAGTCACCTGGAAAAGCTCTTCCGCGCTCAGGCCAACGAAGTTATTGAAGAGCATCGTGCTGCAGGTCGTGAGGTGTGGGCGGTAACGGCAACGTTTGAGCCCCTTATTCAGCAGGCCATGACGCAGCATGCTTATACTCGGGCTTTTTCTACTCGGATGAAGACTGATTCCGATGGCTGCTATACGCGTGAAGTGGAAGGCTTGCCGGTGGAAGGAAGCCAGAAGCTCGAGGTTCTTACCCGCGAGGCCAATGCCCGATTCGGGGAAGGGAACTGGGTTCTTTCCCATGCTTATGGCGACCACCATTCCGATCGAACCTTGCTCGCTGCGGCTGAGCATCCTTTTGCGGTTACCCCCGATAGGCCCTTGCGCCGTACCGCGCGCAATCGGAATTGGCCGATTTTGAACTGGCGCTAGCCCATTTCCACTTGCCTGATTTCTTTGAGGTTCTCTATCTCGTTAGTACGGTTTCAGCGAACGTTGCGATTGCGGTAACGCTGGCTTAACGCTTTGCGACAGGGTTCGGTCTGCCGTTCACCCTATGGGAATTTGACGGATAATGGGTTTGTTTGAGCCGCCTGCATTGGGGCGGCATACAATTAAGTGCGATTAACGAACTCTCATATCAGTGCGCTCCCGCTCCAGCTAGCTGGGCGCGCTTGCAACCATTGTTACCTGCCAAGGAGGTGCACCAGGATGAGTGAAGATACCGCAAGCGGCCAAGTTCCTTTCCAGGACAGTCGCTCCAATTCTTCTCAGGCATACCTTAAGCGTGCCGCTTCCGCGGTTGCGGAAGGGGATAGCGTTCTCGGTATTCACCTGTATCTTGCTGCCTATGAACGCGCTTTGCGCGAAAGCATCATGCCGGGCGAAGAGGTGCTTAAGGGCATGAGCAAGGCATGGGATTTAGCCATCGAAACGAAACAACGTTCCCTTGCCGAATACATCTTTGAAAAGCTTGAGCCCTATTGGGACGGCAACGAGGTTTCTCGTCACGCTGACGAACTTCAGCGCTTGGCTTTCGACAAGCTCGAGGAATACGGCTTTGACCGTGACGCCATCGAAGGCATGGCCGATATGGTTAACCAGGATCTTATGGAAGCTGCCCCCGATATGCTGTGCCGCTTTGAGGAAGGCACTCCCGCTGCGGCTCCGGCCCCAGCTGTCGTAGAAGCCCCCCAGGCTGCTGTGAGCTCTTCGCAGGGCGCTCCAGGCACAGCGGAGGCCAACCAATCTTCGCCGGATGCCAATCGGGAACAAGCTGTGAAGGATCTTACTTCGCTCATTTTCGGGCAGGCTTCCGAGACGAAGGCTGAACCTGCGGCACCCGAGCAACGTTTCGACTATCGATCGCTGGTTGGGTTTGGCAATGCCATTGCAACTATGGGAGAGCTGGGCGTTGGTCGCTCGCGTGATCCTGAGTTTGCCCGCTTTGTCGCCATGCTCAATGCCCGTCATGGCCTGCCTGGTATTCCCCGGTTGGGCACTTTGTTGTTCCGTTGCCCGGCACGTGAAGACTCCAACTACTTCATGGTTGCCACGGCTGGTGAATTGAATATGCCCGCAATACGTATGCGCCTTGATCAGAATGCGCAAGGCCAAGCGGTACTGTGCGTAATGGCATCGGCTGATTTCAAATCGCGTATCTCTGGTGTGCCGCGTGCCGGCTTCGAGTCGCCCACTGTGGTTATCCTCGAGGATTTCGATTTATGGGATCTCCCCGATTTCGATCCGCAGCTTGCTGAAAATCCCGTGCAGGGCCTTCTTCAGATGCAGCTGTCCCGTGGTGCCCGCGAAGCTTTGGCGCTTATCCAGACAGCACTTGAAAGCCCTGAGGCAACGGTTCTTATTTCCGCATCCGAGCCAAGTGATATCGATCCGTTTTTCTGGGAGCTTATCGGGTCTCAGTATCGCATCATTGATATAGACCTCCCCAATGCACGTGAGCGTCACGAGATTTGGCGAGAAGTCCAGGCGCAGCACCCCTCTACTCGAGGTTTGGATGCTGCTCGTATGGTGGATCTGTCTCGTGGTCTTTCTCGTTTTGAGATTCTTGCCATTGCAAGTGAATCGGTTGAAGAGGCCTATCGGAAGAGCATCGCTGAAAACCATTTCTGCGCCGTTGAGACTGGCGCTATGGTTTCACGTTTAGCCAATTTCCAGCCATTGGATTCTGCGGAGTATCGCTGCATGGAGGATATGGCGGTTGAAGAGCTGCGCCGGAATACTTCCGACTTTGATGATCTGCTGGAGGGCTAACGGCAAATGAGCATTACGCGCCGTTGCGACTATGCGTGTCGCATCATTCGCGCCGCTTACCGTAGCGGCGACACGTATATCTCCATCGCAGAGGTGGCTGAGCAGGAGAGCATTCCTTATTCTTTTGCTCGTAGCATTCAGCATGAATTGGTGAAGGCCGGGCTGCTGAAAACCATTCGTGGCGTGAAGGGCGGTCTTGCTCTGGCGTGCGACCCTGCAAAAACCACTGTGCTTGACGTTCTTCGGGGGGTAAATGGCGGTATAAGCATAGCTGACTGCACGTGCGCCGATTACCCTTGCGTCCATAAGGATTGCTGTTCATTCAATGTTCTGTGGTGCGCGTCTAATGCGCTGATAAGCCATCTCTTTGCCTCCGTTACGTTAGAGGGGCTTTTTACTCAGGGCGCAAACCATCCCGCTATTCAGGCGGCGTTTGCCTCATGCGAGAATACGCCGGTTGCCGAATAGCATGGCTGCCCGAATCCCCTCAACCTGCTCTGACGAGCTGAGTCTGGAAGAGCGTGCCCTTGTTGCTAAAGTGTGGAGCGAGGGTGCGCGTTTGTACCGTGATTTGCCTTGGCGTAACGTAGAAGACCCCTATGCCGTTATGGTTTCTGAGATCATGCTTCAGCAAACCCAGGTTGCACGCGTTGAAAAGTATTGGAAACGTTTTATGGCGCTGTTTCCGACATTGGACGCATTAGCCAGCGCCGAAACTTCTCTTGTTCTGGAAATGTGGCAAGGGCTGGGTTACAACCGTCGCGCGTTGGCGTTGAAACGTACGGCAGAAATATGTTCACGAGAATTCAATGGAGCTCTCCCCGAGTCCCAGGAAGAGCTGCTTTCTCTTCCTGGCATTGGGAAGGCCACCGCGGGCGGCATCATGGCGTTCGCCTACCAGAAGCCTTCGATGTATCTGGAGACAAACGTGCGCACAGTGTTCATCCACGAGTTGTTTCCAGGGCGCGAAAAGGTCTCCGACAAAGAATTGGAGCCCTTGGTGTGGCGAACGTGCTCCAAGGAAGATCCTCGCGGTTGGTACTACGCATTGCTCGATTACGGCAGCTATTTGAAGTCGACGATACCCAACCCCTCTCGACGATCGAAGCATCATACGAAGCAATCGAAATTTGAGGGGTCACGGCGACAGAAGCGGGCAGAGTTGGTCCGTTTCGTTCTTGCCCAGCGCGAAGCGAGCTTTCGCGAGCTTGTCTCTGCCCTTTCCGATTTCGAAAAGAAGCAGGGTAGGAAAGCGCCTGATGCGGATCTTGTTCGCTCGATTGCAAGTGATCTGGTTGCCGAAGGGTTCTTTTCCCAGCAAGGCGAAGGAGAGAATGCCCGCTACTATGCCGACTAGGACCTGTTGGGGCATCTTGTAGTTCTGCTTCGCGCTATGCCGATAGCAAGAAGCGTTTTCGCTCGACAAATTAAAGCGCCTGCTGCCATTTCGAGCCGTCTCCCACTTTTGGCATATGGAGAAGTGAGGGACCGTTCGCGTGAGGGGCAACAGGCGCTCTCTGATTTGCGGTAGCGGCTATCTATTCGGCGGGGTAGGATCCAAGCACCTTTACTTCGCGCAGTTTCAGGCGGAGACAGTCGAGCGCGGTTTTGATTGCGGGATTGGCGGGCGTGCCTTCGATATCGATGAAGAAGAGGTAATCTCCCAGCCCTTGCTTGGTGGGACGGCTCTGGATCATGGTCAAGTTTACGTTGGCGTAGTTCAGTTCCGAGAGAATCATCAATAGGGAGCCAGGCTTATCGGCGTTCAACGAAAGCGCCAGCGTGGTTTTCATGTTGTCGCTCTCGAGCACTGGTTCGTGACCTTGGCGGGCAATGAGCACGAAGCGCGTTTGGTTGCCGTAATGGTCTTCGATGCCCTCTTCGGCAATAGTGCAGTTGAACAGCTGTCCTGCAAATTTACTGGAAATACCCGCCACTGTTTTATCCTGAGCTGCCTTGCGCGCGCCTTCTGCGGTGGATGAGACCGTTAAACGCGGCACAGAGGGGAAATGGGCGTCGAGCCAACGGCGGCATTGGGCCAAAGCTTGAGGATGGCTGGCGATGGTGGTCACCTCATCGAGGGAGGATTCTGGGTTCACCATAAGGCAGTGGTGGATGTTGAGCACGGTTGAGCCCATGATGCTTACGCCGCCCTTGAACGCCAAGGTGTCAAGTGTGGCGGTAACCACGCCCTCAAGCGAGTTCTCGATCGGCATAACTCCGAATTCGCAACGACCGCGATCAACCGCTTCGTGAACCTCGTTGAAGGAAGGGCACTCCATGAACTCGGGGTTTTCGCAGCCCATTTTCTTTGCAAAAAGACGGGCAGCCTCATCGGAATAGGTTCCTTGCGGTCCGAGGTAGGCGATGGTTGCGTTGCTCATGGAGCGTCCTTTCTGGGATAGCGATAATCTGCCCATGATAACGCTTTATTGCGAAAACGCCGTGATGCTCGTGCTTCTTGCCCTTGGATTTAATGCCACCTTAACAGGGCAGTGTTGCTCTGGCGGTCTAAGTGGGGCTTTATTGCCATTGATGGACTCGATTGCTGGTGCGACCGCTGTGGGGAGTGTCGGATTGTTTTGGTTACAGCTCAGGTGTGGGCGAATATGTTGCCTACGCAAAAGCAAGGCATTGTCCGCAAAAACCTCCAGCTCCAAAGAATGGCGTGCCAACATGGTGAGGAAGCGCGATTTGCTCCAATATACCGATGGATAAATATTAAATTCTGGGTAGCAAAGAAAAACCACCTATCCAAAAAACGGATAGGACGAACACCAAAATATGTCCATTATTTGAAGAGCATTCGGTGATTGCGGGGTAACAATCTAGTCGCAATTCGCATTTTAAAAAGAAATAGAACGGTCAAATAAAATGAAATGACCGAAAACGGCCCATAAATCATTTTTAATCACTGAAAAGTGGAGAAATAATGTGTTACTCGAAAATAAGGCAGTAACATTTTCTGACCATTGGCGGGAATTACTCGATATTCGGCAATTAACCAGTCTTTTTTGGGAACAAATCAACGAGAATATGCATCAGAAGTTTTGTAGGACAAAGACACCCTTAAGGAGGTGTGCACATGGTAACAGAGGCTATTAGTCCGGAGTTTCTGAGCAAGCTCGAGGCACGTGGCGTTTCTCGTCGTAGCTTCATGAAGCTCTGTGGCTCTCTTGCCGTGGCTGCAGGCTTGTCTGAGCTGGCAGCACCTCGCGTCGCTCGCGCGATCGAGGATTCCGTTATCGGCGCAGAATCTGGCGGCCTGTATCCCGCAATCTGGATCGAGGGCGCTTCTTGCACTGGTTGTACGGAGTCGTTCGCACAGGTAGATGCCCCTGATCCCGCAACCGTAGTGTTGGAAATGGTTTCCCTCAACTATTGTGAGACCCTTTCCGCTGCTGCAGGTTGGTCCATGGAAGAAGCAAAGGCACAGACGATCGAGGCCGGAAACTACATCCTCATTTACGAAGGTGCAGTTCTGGAAGGTTGGAACGGCGAGGCGCTGCGTGTTGCCAATGAGCCCGGTACCGATCACTTGGTCCATGCCGCAGAGAACGCAAATGCAGTTGTTGCTCTCGGCTCTTGTGCTGTAAACGGTGGCTGGATGGGTGCAAACCCCAACTCCGCTGGTGCTCTGGGCGTTCAGCAGTACCTGAAGAAGCAGGGTATCGATACCCCGGTTATCAACATCCCTGGTTGCCCTGCTAACCCTGAATGGCTTGAGGCTGTTCTCGTAGATGCAATCCTTGTTGGCAAGCTTCCTGAGCTTACCGCCGAAAACAAGCCTAAGGTCATCTTCAACCAGACCATCCATGACAACTGCGAGCGTCGTGGTCACTTCGAGAATGGCGAATTCGTCTACGCATTCGGCACCGAAGAAGAGGCCAAGGGTTACTGCCTGTATCCCATGGGCTGCCGCGGTCCTCAGACCAAGGCCAATTGCGGTGTTGTTCGTTGGAACCATCGTCGTTCTTGGTGCGTTGCAGCGGGCGGCCCTTGCATCGGCTGCTGCACGGCTAACCCCAACGATCCCGGCGAGAACTGGGTTGAAACCAACACGCCCTTCCGCGCACGCTTCCGCGATCTGCGCATCGGCGGTCTGGTTGTTCAGCCTGAGGCAATTGCATGGACGCTCACGGGCGTTGTGGCTGCCGCGCTCGTTATCCACGGCTTTGGCATGAAGAAGATGGGCCGCACCGACGGTGGCGCAGACTTCGAGCCTATCCGCGAGTGGGATAAGAAGCATCCCGGCGAGTCCATCGGCCAGTACGACGAAGAAGTTCTGAAGGGAGGCAAGTAACCTATGGCACGTTCCGTAATCGATCCCGTAACCCGTATTGAGGGTCATCTCCGCGTAGAGATGGAGGTTGAAAACGGTGTTGTTTCCGATGCTTGGGTTTCCGGCGGCTGCTTCCGCGGCATGGAACTCGTAGTTAAGGATCGCACGCCTGAAGATGCTGCTCACATCGTGCAGCGCATCTGTGGTGTTTGCCCCGTATCCCACTCCCACGCTGCAACCATTGCTGCTGAAAAGGCATACGGCATCACCATTTCCAACAATGCCCGTATCATCCGTAACCTCATCGAGGGCGCGCAGTTCCTGCACAGCCATATTCTGTGGTTCTACACCTTGGCTGCTCTGGACTACGTAAACCCCCTGAACGCTCTGAAGGCAAACGTAGGCAGCGCCTACGACCTGGTAGAGGCTGCAGGCACTTCCTGCCAGTCCGACCTGAAGGCACTTCAGGAGCGCCTCACCAAGTTTGCAGAAAATGGCCAGCTGTCCATCTTCTCCGGCAACTGGTGGAAGAACGGTCAGTCCGATACCGAATTCAAGCTTCCTGCTGAGCTCGACCTTATCGCTACCGCTCATTACATTGAAGCTCTCACCATGCAGTCCAAGGCATCTGAGGTCTGCGCCCTTCTTGGCGGCAAGATGCCTCATGTTATGACCATCGTTCCCGGCGGCACCTCTTTCGTTCCCACGGAAGAAAAGCTTGACGATCTGTGGTCTCTCGTTCACGAGCTGCGTGACTGGATTAAGGCAACCATCATCCCCGACACCAAGGCTATCGCTCCTTATTACAAGGAAGCTCTTTCCTTCGGTAAGGGCTGCGGTCGCTATGTTGCTTGGGGCGTTTTCGAGCGTCCGAGCTTCGCTTTGGCTGATCGTTATCTGCCCTCTGGCGTTATCGATGAGAACCTTAACCTTTCCGAGGTTGACGTTGACCTTATCAAGGAATACATCGGTCATTCCTGGTATGTTGGCGACTCCGACCTCAATCCCCGCGAAGGCATCACCGAGCCTGAGTTCACCGAGTACTACAAGGCTGGCACCCTGCGCGAGGAAAATGGTCACGAGATCGGCGATATCAACGATCGCTACTCCTGGTCCAAGGCACCTTCCTACGACGGCAAGTGCATGGAAGCTGGTCCGTTCTCCCGCGTTCTTGCTGCTTACCTGCGTGGCAACGAGTTCGTTAAGCCTGCTGTCGACGGTCTGTGCGCTGACCTTGGTCTCACCATTCCTCAGCTGCAGAGCACCCTTGGCCGCGTAGCTGCTCGCAACATCGAGCCCATCTACATTGCCGAGTGCATGGTTGAATGGGTTGACGAGCTCATCGAGGCTGTTAAGGGCGGTGACTCCGAGTACTTCCGCACCCCTGAAACCATCACGGGTGAAGGCACGGGCCTTTGGGAAGCGCCTCGTGGCGCATTGCTGCATACCGAAAAGGTTAACAACGGCAAGATCACCGATTACCAGATCATCATTCCTACCACCTGGAACATCGCTCCCCGCAACGCTGAAGGCGTTCAGGGCCCGATGGAGCAGGCTCTTATCGGTACCCCCGTTGCTGACGTTGATATGCCTATCAACGCCCTGCGTACGGTACACAGCTTCGACCCCTGCACCGCATGCGCAGTGCACGTGACCGAGCCTTCCACCGGTAAGCACTTCGAAACTGTTACCAGCCCTTGGGGGGTGAAGTAAATGGCACATTTGGCTCATTACCGTGAAGCGCATCCTCTGCCGATGCGTATCACCCACTGGATCAACCTTAGCTGCATGGTTCTTCTTATCTTTTCCGGCTTCCTGATCCACTTCCCGTTCTGGGCAGCCCTTACGGGTGTTGCTCGCGGCGTACATGTATTCTGCGGTCTGGTGTTGCTCTTCAACTGCATCGTGCGTTACGTGCTTGCATTCCTGGTTACCTCTGCTCCTACGGGTGGCACGCGTAACCGTGTTCGCGACTACAAGACCTGGATGCCCCAGGACGACAACAAGCATCAGCTTATTCCTTGGATCAAGTACTACCTCTTCATGAAGAAGGATCATCCTCTTTCTGCAAAGCTCGGCGTTCCCCAAAAGATCTCGTACTTTGCTGTTGGTATCCTGATCCTTATCATGGCTTACACGGGTCTTTGCCTGTGGGTACCTACCTCTGAGTGGACCTTCTTCGCAGCAGGTACCGCTTTTGTTGGTGGCGCTATGTCTATGCGCATCATCCACTACTTCATGATGTTCGTATTCATCATCTTCACCATGTTGCATGGATACCTCGTATTTATCGAGGGCACTGCCAATGCAAACCTCATGTTCTTCGGTAAGGAGCATGGTGGTTTGGTCTACGATCCCAACCGTCACGTTATCGTTGGCGAGGATCATTCCGTAGACCAGCACTAAGCATATACCGCAAGGTAGTAGCGCTTAACAAAGGAGCTCGGCCGCAGGGTCGGGCTCCTTTTTCGTTTTCAGGCGTATTTACTTGATTAAGGCAGGCGGGTGGTGGCGAATCGGGGGAGTGTGAAAACCAGGAGCAAATCAGCTACCAGTTTCTTTGGAAAACCAGGTATTCGTTGAGGTTACCTGTGCGTCCGTCGGCTTGGAAGCGAGCCAATAAGTGCGCTGAGCCCGATACCGTTTCGATAAGATCCTCAATTTCTGCATCTGAGAAACTATGGCAATAACGGTAGGCGCCTGCCTCGTTTCTCCAGCCCAACAGGCAATCGCCTTCGTCGAATTGTTCTTTGGGGTATCCCAGCTCTGCTATTCCCGAAGTGGTGCTGGCTTTGGCTTTGGCGGCAAGCCCATCGTCGGTTAAAAAACGCCAAAGAGAAATACAGGCAAAGCCACCTGGTTTAGTTGCATCTATTAATGATTCCAGGAATGCCGCACGCCATTGGGGGAGCGGGATATGGTGCAGAAAGCCGAATGATACGCTCAAATCTGCCTGTGCGTCGAATTGAAGTGCATCAGGCAAGGTACCCGATTGAAGCTCTTTCATGACATCGCAGTGGGTAAACGAAACCAAGATGTTCGGCGGGAGCCGAACGCTATTTAGGGCAAGTTCATCGCAAGCGTCAAGTGCCTGCACTTCAATAGTGGCATCGGGCATTGAGCGAGCAAGGTGGCTCTCGAACCGTAGATTGCCGCAAGCAACATCAAGTACATGGAGAGGCAATTGGTCGGGATGGGGTTGGCTGGTCAATCTCGATTCTTCGAGGCAACGAATCCAGCCTGGCCATGCGTTATGGCGGGTATCGGAAAACGAATCCGCCCACGTGCGGTAAAAGCGATTGTTCAGCTCGCAGAGTTCTTGGGCGAATAAGGAATCCATGCTTACCTTTCTTGCTGGTTTTAAATTGGGCGATGGCGGTATTGTATGTAAGACTTGCTAAGGGCTAAGGGCTAAGGGCTAAGGGCTAAGGGCTAAGGGCTAAGGGCTAAGGGCATCTGATGGCTCAGAGGCCGCAAAATCTCGTCTCTGCGAACAACCAAGACCATCTTGCCTGTTCAGCTAATTTTCGCATTTCTTTCGCACAACTTTCCTACAGCGTTCTCATTAATGTTTCATCTGCTCAATATCGTTGACTCATAAGCATTTTGCGAAAAGGAGCAGCATATGAGCATGGTTTTAAGTCATAGAACGGCATTGGAATTGTACCGCTCTTCGATGATGCCCGTTTCTGGTTACGAAAAGGTGCCTTTCCTTTCGCTTTCGGTTCCCACGCATAATGACGTCGAACGCTATCGAGCTTTGCCAATCCGCACTTCCCATATACCGCTTCATTGCGTTGTGCCTAAGCCAAGGAACCGTAGAAACATTAAAGACGGTCATTGTCATGTGTTCGGCGGTAAAATGAACGCAATCCGTCTACATAAAAGCAGGGACGAGTCTTCCCTCTGTGTCGTTTCGCCTGAGGTGCTGTTTTTGGAAATGGCTGCACAGCTTTCAGGAATTGAATTGGTGAAGCTTGGCTATGAGCTGTGCGGGGTGTATTCGCTTCCTATGTCTCAGCCTAACTATACGGGGACGCCACGAGGATATTCCAGAAGGAAGGCGCTAACTTCCGTTGCGCGGCTAACTGCTCATGTTGCGTCGCAGAACAAGAATCGGAGCGTCAAAAAAGCTCGATGGGCTCTTCGCTATGTGCTCGACGGCTCCGCTTCGCCGAGGGAAACGGAGCTGAGTATGTTGATGGTTCTACCTAGGAAATTGGGCGGATATGGTCTTCAGAAGCCGGAAATTCGGCATGAATTTGCCACTTCGAGCGAAGTGCTGTTGTTTTTATCGGGGAAGAGTACCGCCTTCGATTTGTATTGGCCCGATGCTGGGCTGCTGCTGAGGTATGGAGACCAAACGTATAAAGAGAATGATGATGATCGAAAACGAAATTGCCATCTAGCCCCTTTGAATGCTGTTGGTTCAAGGGTTCTTCATGTGACCAATCGAGATATCAGGCATGCCGAAAGCCTTGATGAGGTTGCTGATGCGGTGGCTCGATGTCATGGGCGTCATCTCCGCAATGATTTGCAGTATGACTTTGCTGCCAGGCAGGCTGAGTTGCGCGAGCGAGTATTAAGCAGCAATTAAAAAAAGAAGCCTCGGCTCAATGAACCGAGGCTTCTGTGAAGTAATCTTTATCTGATCGTTACGGAAGGATAAAGGAAAGAACACTGGATTCTGCGAATACCAGTACGCAAAGAACAGCCAGCATACCGACGCTCCAAGGGATAACCTTCTTGAACAGACTCGACTCGTGCTCGCCGGTGGTAACGGCGGCGATGGCCAAGGACTGAGGTGAGATCATCTTGCCGATAACGCCACCCATGGTATTGGCGGCAAGGAACAAATCGGGGGAAACGTGAGCAAGCGAAGCGTTCGACTGGGCAGCTTCGTACTGCAAGCTGGAGAACAGGGCGTTTGCGGACGTATCCGAGCCGGTAACTGCAGTTCCTACCCAGCCAAGTACGGGAGAAAGCAGCGCGAAGAGCGAACCGGTGTGTGCCAAGAACTGACCGATGGAGATGGTCATGCCCGAGAAGTTCATGATGTAAGCCAGGCCCAGAACCATAACGATGGTCAGGGAAGAGAATCGCATGGCCCAGAAGGTCTGGCCGAGTTGTTTGCCAGACATGCCCAAGGTGATGCGATACTTGCCCTTCTCGTTGAAGATACTGTACACGATGGTGGTGATCAAGCCGGCGATAAGGAGCATGGTACCCGGGTTGGAGAGTAGGTTCAGGTTGTACGTGGTGCCAGGATCCTTGCCTGCGGCATTCAGGACATTGCCTGCGAGGCCAGGGAAGGGGATCTTGATGTCGGTGCTTGCGAGCAGTGCAGGAATACCCAGCTTGCAGATAGCGAATACTACAACAACGATGATGTAGGGAACCAGTGCCATCCAGGCGCGTACGGGAGCGAGTTCGGCGCCTTTGCCCTCGGCAATGGGCTCCATGCCGAAGCGCTCGCGAGCGTCGTTGACGTTCTTGGGCTTAACAAAGTGCAGGAAGATAACGCTGATGCCAAGAGAGGCAAGGGAAGCTACAACGTCGGTCAGCTCGTAGGCGAAGTGGTTGGAGCACCACCACTGGGTAATTGCGAAGGAAGCGCCGATAACCAATGCGTGCATCCAGCAATCGCGCAAGCCTTTCTTGCCGTCCAGGATCAGGACGACCAGCAAAGGAACAAAGAGGGCGAAGAGCGGAGCCTGGTAACCAACGATAGCAGCAACGTGCTGCGCCGATTCCAGGGCAACCGAAGCATCGCCGCCAGCAACCATGTTGCCTGCGGTGGTGATGGGGGTACCGGCTGCGCCATAGGCAACAGGGGCGGTGTTTGCAATCAGGACGGCAAGCGCTGCCTTGGAAGGCTTAACGCCCAGAGCGAGGATCATGGTTGCGGTGATGGCGATAGGGGCGCCAAATCCGGCAAGTGCTTCGAGTAGGCCGCCGAAGCAGAAGGCAACGAGGACTGCCTGGATGCGGATATCGCCGCCGCCAACGATGTCAAACAGGCTTTTCAGGTCCTCAGAGCGTCCGGAAACAACCGTAATCTCGTAGAACCATACGGCCATGATGATGATGAATACGATGGGGAATGCGCCGTAGCAGGCACCCTGCAAGCCGGAAAGGGCTGCGAGGTCAGCGGGCATGCCGAAGGCAAATATTGCAACTACCAGCGCAACTACCAGCGCAACGAACGCGGAAATGTGTGCCTTTGCCTTTACGCCCACCAGCATAACGAAGAATGCCGCGAGCGGAATGCAGGCAACCAAGGCCGACAGGGCAAGATTGCCTGCGACCGGATCGACCACAGCTTGGAACATAGGTTTCTCTCTTTCGAATAGGGGACACTCTGCTCTTGCTTATGCAAAAAATAGAACGCCCCAATACTAGGGATTCGAGTTTCACTGGCGTTGTGAATCTGTCAAACGGGCAAATCTAGGGAATAAAGGGAGCTGTTTTTTTGCGAAATGCGTCACAAACGAATAGTGAACGCCGTTCGCCGAGCAGGGAAAACCGCTATGATCGCACTAGGCAAAAGAACCATCGGGACGAAAGTTCGCATGGTTTGTCTACCAATCCGCAAAGGGCTATTGCGTTCCGCTTTGCTTTGGCGGGACATTGCTACCGTGCCGGGTGTTCCTAGGGTTGTGCTTGCGAGCGGAAATGAAGGAGTATCTTATGCCGTGCCGCTGTCTCTATTCGCCTATCAAGATCGGTCCTATGGAAGTGCCGAATCGTTTTGTTGTTCCGCCAATGGGAAACAATTTTGCCAACTCCGATGGGAGTTGGTCCGATCAGTCGCGCGCCTACTATGAGGCGCGAGCGGCTGGGGGCTTCGGCCTGATTACCATCGAAGCTACGGTGGTACATCGCGGTGCGAAGGGCGGCCCCTTGAAGCCTTGCCTTTATAGCGACGATTCCATTCCCAGCTTGCGTGCTGTTGTCGATGCCTGCCATAGGCATGGATCCAAAGTCTCGGTGCAGCTGCAGAATGCCGGCCCCGAGGGCAATGCGAAAAATGCAGGTGCTCCATTGCAGGCGGCCTCTCCCATTCCCGCGGCATGTGGGCGTGATGTGCCCGAAGAGGTGCCAACCGAAAAGGTATACGAGCTGGTTCGGGGTTATGGGGATGCCGCTGAACGTGCCCTTCAGGCGGGCGCGGATGCGGTGGAGGTGCATATGGCTCATGGCTACCTGGTCAGCTCGTTCATTTCCCCGCGAACCAATAAGCGTATCGACGAGTTCGGTGGATCGTTTGAGAATCGCATGCGCTTTCCCCGCTTGATATTGGAAGAGATTCGCAGGCGTGTCGGTGACGGGATGGCGGTGCTGTGCCGCATCAACGCAGCCGACGAAGAGCCAGGTGGCATCGATGTGAACGATGCGTGCGTCATTGCACGTTACCTTGAGGAATGTGGCGCCGATGCGCTACATGTTTCCCGTGCGGTTCATTTGCGGGATGAATTCATGTGGGCTCCCACCTCGGTCCACGCTGGATTCAACGCTGATATAGTGGCGAAGATCAAAGGATGCATCAGTGTCCCCGTCATTTCCGTGGGTCGTTTCACCGATCCGTATTTGCCCGAGCTCCTAGTCGAGCAGGGGAAGTGTGATCTTGTAGCATTCGGACGTCAGAGCTTGGCCGACCCCGATATGCCCCGTAAATATGCCGAGGGCCGCGAAGAGGATGTGATGCCATGCATCGCCTGCCTTCAGGGGTGCGTTGCCAATATGTATGCGGGCAAGCCCATACGCTGTTTGGCGAATCCTCGTTTGGGACATGAGAGCGAAATCGTACCCGCGGCGGTTGCGGTTAAGCGTATTGTCGTGGTTGGCGGTGGCGTTGCGGGTCTGGCAACAGCTGCTATCAGCGCCGAGCGCGGGCATGAGGTGATTTTGTTTGAGGGGGCTAACACGTTGGGCGGGAACATGCGTTTGGCATCATTTCCGCCGGGCAAAGGCCCTATTGTGGACATGGTTCGCTCGTGGGTGGTGCGCGCGCAAAAGGCGGGCGTCGAGATACGTCTTGGTGCAAAGATGCTGCCTGATGATATCGCCGCGTTGCACCCCGATGAAGTCGTGGTGGCTACGGGTGCCCGAACTTTAGTGCTTCCCATTGAAGGCATCGGATCTTCTGCGGTCTTGCGTGGAGGAGATGTCTTGGCAGGAAAGGCTTATCCTGGGAAGAACGTGTTGGTTGCTGGCGGAGGGATGGTCGGCTGCGAGATTGCCGATTTGCTAGCTGAGTTGGGGCATAGCGTTACCGTTGCCGAATACCGTGAGAATTTGGCGGCCGATATGGTGGCGGAACACCGTACCGTTTTGATGCGCAGCTTTGCCGAGCATGGTGTACGTCAGGTTCCAGGCGCTAAGATCTGCCGTTTCTATGCTGATGGCGTGGAATATGAGGACGTGCCAACCGGACAATTGCGTGAATTGCGCGGGTTTGATTCGGTGGTGCTTGCCATGGGGTACGTTGCCGATGATCAGCTTTCGGAAGCGTTGGCGCAGCGCGGCATTTCGGTTCACGTGGCCGGCGATGCCGCGAAAGCCCGTCGTGCTATCGATGCCTTGCGAGAAGCGTACGAGTTGGCGGTATCACTATAGGGAGGGCGTTAAAGGAAGCGCCGCATTGGCCGTATACAAAAGTGTGAGTTGCGAGCGTGAACGTTTCGGTTATTCTGCAAACGAAAAGAAAATACCTGCGCATGGAAAGAGGTTGCGATGAATGTAGTGTGCTTGGATCTTGAAGGTGTTTTGGTTCCTGAGATATGGATTGCCTTTGCTGAGGCAACCAATATTCCCGAATTGAAGAAAACCACGCGCGACGAACCTGATTACGACAAGCTCATGAACTATCGACTCGGCATCCTCAAGGAGCACGGGTTGGGATTGAAAGAGATCCAGGACGTTATCGCTACCATCGATCCTATGCCTGGCGCAAAGGAATTTTTGGATGAGCTGCGCGAGCTTACCCAAGTGATCATCATTTCGGATACGTTCACCCAGTTTGCCCAACCCCTTATGAGGAAGCTCGGCTGGCCCACGTTGTTCTGCAATGAGCTTGAGGTGGCCGAAGATGGCACGGTTACGGGCTTCAGGATGCGCTGCGAGCAGTCGAAGCTTACTACCGTTCAGGCGTTGCATCAGGCAGGACTGGAAACCATTGCCGCAGGTGACAGCTTTAACGATTTGGGAATGATCAAGGCTAGCAAGGCGGGTTTCCTGTTCAAGAGCACCGATTCCATCAAAGCGGACAATCCCACCATTCCCGCATTTGAGGAATATGCCGAGTTGATGGCGGGCATCAAGGCTGCCCTTTAACCCCCCTTTTTTTAATCATTGAGGTCGAAACCCGTCGAGTAGCCATCGGGACGTTCACCCATGGCACCGAGACCTTTAACCATCAGGGTCGAAACCTGCAGGTGGTCCACCTGCATGCTTTGGTTGTGCCAAGAATGGTTAAACGCCGGATTTATGTTTGTCGCATGCATCCGGCGTTTCTTTTGCCCAAAAACTAGTTAAGCACCTAAACTATTAAGCCATTAAATGGTTAAGGAGCTTCATATATGAACGAAACCGCCTGCGACCGTTCTCCTGAATCACTGGAGAATGAGATTATCGCGCTGACCCGTCGGCTTAAGCGTTTACGCCCCGCCTTGTCCCCGAGCATGGATGGACTTACTCCGATGGAGGTTCACGCCCTTGTGCTTCTGTTTTGCGCTGACGAACAGCAGCTCAGTGTCAAGCCTTCCGACATCGCGCGTCGTCTACGCGTCTCCGCCAGTGCGGTATCCCAGCTCCTGAAAAGCCTTGAGCGGAAGGGTTTCATCGTGCGAGCGCGTGCTGAGGGCGATCTGCGTTCTGTTCGCATAGGCCTTACGGAAAAGGGCCAATCCCTCTCTGCGCAGCTTCGCCGCGAACGCAGCAAGCAGTTCATGGATATGGTTGAAATCGTCGGCATCGACAACATGAATCAATTGGTAATGATTCTAGAAAAGATCTGCGATTACGCTGAGGCATCAGATTCGTTCGTTCCCGTTTCCCATGAGTGCGGTATTCCCGAAAGGGGGATTCCATGCGCATAATTGGGTATCTGAAGCAATCGAAAGTGGCTGTAGCCCTGATCGTGGTTCTTCTTATCGTGCAAGCTTTTGCCGATCTGTCGCTTCCTCGCTACACGTCGGACTTGGTTGACGTTGGCATTCAGCAAGGCGGCATCGAAGATTGTTCGCCTAGCGTTATGAGCTCCGATACGTTCAACTATGCCTGCATGTTGGCATCCGATGCCGACGAGCAGCTGTTGCGCAGTTCCTACGAGCGGGATTCGGATGGGAACTATGCCCTAACCGAGCAAGGTTCCGAACAACGTGAGGATCTTAACTCTGTGATTGCCCTTCCTCTTGTGGTGGTTCATTTTTCCGATCAGATGGTGGATTCTTTGAGGGGTCAACAGAAAGAAGGGTCGCCGGCATTCGATGGCGTCCCGGAGGATTTCGATTTGCCTCAGCTGTATGCCGCATATCAGGCAGGAATCATCAGCAAGACCCAGGTTGGCGAGGCGATGTCTCAGGCCCAAAAAGCATCCGGGTCCATTGACGAGTCCCTTATCAAGCAGCAGGCAATAATGGCAACCAAAGCTGAGTATGAGCAGCTTGGTATCGACATGGGCGCCATGCAGATGAGCTATCTTATCTGGTTGGGCGCTCGGATGCTGGGAATTGCAGCATTGATGATGGTTGCCTCGATTGCGGTTGGTTTCATCGCGTCGCGAACGGCGGCAAAGACTGCTCGAGGCTTGCGTGAGCGCCTTTTCGAGAACGTTATTTCCTTCTCGGATGCCGAGGTTCAGTCTTTTTCTGCGGCTTCTCTCATTACGCGCGGCACTAACGATATCCAGCAAATCCAGATGGTAATGGTGATGCTCCTGCGCATGGTTCTGTATTCGCCGATTCTTGCTATTGGCGGTATCGTCATGGTTTCGCAGACGAACGTTTCGATGAGCTGGATCATTGTGCTTGCGGTAGTGGTAATTGCTGTCATCATCGGCATACTCATGGCGGTTGCCATGCCGAAGTTCAAGATGATGCAGAAACTGATCGACCGTGTGAACCTGGTATCGCGTGAAATGCTTACCGGTCTATCCGTCATCCGCGCATTCGATAGGCAACAGTATGAGGAAGAGCGCTTCGACAAGGCAAGCACGGCGCTGTATCGCACGCAGCTGTTCACGAACCGGACTATGGCATTCATGATGCCTACAATGATGTTGGTTATGAATGCCGTTTCGGTTCTTATCGTGTGGGTGGGCGGATCCTGCATCGATGCGGGCACGATTCAGACCGGTGACATGATCGCCTTCATCACGTATTCCATGGTTATTGTCATGTCATTCTTGATGATCGGCATGATTGCGATCATGCTGCCGCGTGCCGATGTTGCGGCACGTCGCGTTAACGAGGTTCTGGAAACGGAAAGCTCTATCGCGGACCCCCTTCAGTCGAAAGCATGCGGGCTCGATCCGGCCGCGGAGGGCCTTGCCGTTCAATTCGACCATGTCACCTTTGCCTACAGCAAGAACAGCAGCCCTGTTCTTGAAGACATTGATTTCACGGCTGAACCAGGTCAGACTACCGCCATCATCGGTCCTACGGGATCGGGTAAATCGAGCGTCATAAAGCTCATCGAGCGCTTCTATGATGTGGCGGATGGAGCGGTTCGCGTGGGCGGTGTCGATGTTCGTGATATGAATCAAGGGGAGTTGCGAAAAGAGCTCGGCTACGTACCTCAGAAGGCATTCCTGTTCTCGGGCACTATAGGGTCGACCATCGCCTATTCCGACGAGGCAATGGGCGAGGAACGCATTCGATCGGCAGCTGAAATTGCGCAAGCTACCGAGTTCATAGATGCCAAGGCGGAAGGTATGCAAACCGCAATCAGCCAAGGGGGAACTAATGTTTCAGGCGGCCAACGCCAGCGTCTTTCGATTGCGCGCGCGTTGGCAACCGATGCCCGCGTGCTGCTGTTCGATGACAGCTTTTCTGCGCTTGATTACGCAACCGACGCTAAGCTGCGCCGCGCTTTGGCGAAGAATGCCGCGGGTAAAACGGTGATCGTGGTGGCGCAGCGCATCTCTACGGTGCTCAACGCCGACAAGATCGTGGTGCTTGAGGAAGGGAAGATGGTTGGTTGCGGAACCCACTCGCACTTGATGAAGGCCTGCCCAACATACCGCGAGATTGCCGAATCCCAGTTGTCTGAGGAAGAACTGAAAGGAGGTGATGAGCGATGAGCATCGACGAGGAAAGAAAGAATCAGGAAAACGAGCCCATTGCCGCCCGTGCCAGCACACAGCCCCGTCGTCGTGGGCCGATGGGACGTGGGGGCATGATGCCTGACGAAAAGGCAGGAGATTTCAAGGGTTCCATGCTGAAGTTGCTGGCTTTCATGGGCAAGTTCAAGTTCGCATTGGGAGCGGTGTTTGTCTTCGCCATCGCCTCCACCGTATTTAACATTGTCGGTCCGAAGGTTCTCTCAACTGCCACTACTGAGCTTTTCGAGGGTGTCACGGCGAAAATCGCCGGCACGGGCGGTATTCGTTTCGATGTGGTAGGCACTATCCTGCTAACAACCCTTGCGCTCTATGGTTTTTCTGCCCTGTGCTCGTTTGTCCAAGGTTGGCTGATGACTCATGTCACGCAAAAAACCTGCTACCTTCTCCGACAGCGCATCGCCCAGAAGATCGATGCGTTGCCTATGGGGTATTTTGAGCGTACCAGCACCGGTGACGTGCTTTCACGTATCACCAATGACATCGATACGTTGGGGCAAAGCCTCAACCAGGGCGTGACGCAGCCGATCACCTCTACCGCTACGGTAATTGGTGTGTTAGTCATGATGCTTTCCATCAACGTGCCAATGACGCTTATCGCCCTGCTGGTGATTCCTCTTTCAGCCATCTTGGTGAAGGTGGTGGTCGGCCGAAGCCAGAAATACTTCCGTATGCAGCAAAACCGTCTTGGTGCTATCAACGGGCAGGTTGAAGAGGCGTTTTCCGGGCAGGCTGTGGTGCGCGCCTTCAACAAAGAGGGTGATGTGCTGGCACAGTTTAAGAAAACGAACGCAGAATTGTACGAATCGGCGTGGAAGTCGCAGTTCCTTTCGGGTCTGATGATGCCTGTGATGAATTTTGTGAGCAACCTAGGCTACGTTGCCGTCGCTATTGCCGGTGCGCTCTTCGCTATTGGTGGGCGCATCACGGTAGGCGATATTCAGGCTTTTATCCAGTACGTGAAGAATTTCACGCAGCCTATTACCCAGCTCGCTCAGGTGTCCAACGTGCTGCAGCAAATGGCGGCTTCGGCTGAGCGTGTATTTGCATTTCTTGAAGCTGAAGAGGAGCCGAAGACCGCAGTGGCGGCAAAGGCTTCGGATGTTTCGGGCGGTGTGGAGTTCGACCATGTCCATTTTGGCTATGAATCCGGCAAGCCTATCATCAAGGATTTTTCAGCTGCAGTTCAACGCGGGCAAACCGTTGCATTGGTTGGGCCGACTGGCGCCGGCAAAACAACCATTGTCAAACTGCTGATGCGTTTCTATGACGTTGACAGCGGCTCAATCCGCGTAGGCGGTCACGATGTGCGTGAGTTTGATCGCAACGATTTACGCTCGCTATTCGGCATGGTTTTGCAGGATACTTGGCTGTTCAAGGGGACGATTCGGGAAAACATACGGTACGGTCGCCTCGATGCGACTGATGAAGAGGTTGAAGCAGCGGCAAAAGCGGCGTTCGCTGATCATTTCATCCATACGTTGCCAGGTGGCTACGATATGGAGATCAATGAAGATGCGAGCAACATCAGCCAGGGGCAACGCCAGCTTTTGACCATCGCCCGCGCCATTTTGGCTGACAGGCGCATGCTGATTCTGGATGAGGCAACCAGTTCGGTTGATACGCGTACCGAAGAACGCATCCAGATGGCTATGGATAATTTGATGGAGGGGCGCACCTCGTTTGTTATCGCCCATCGTCTTTCCACCATCCGAAACGCCGACCTGATCCTGGTTCTTCAAGAGGGCGATATCGTGGAGCAGGGGACTCACGATGAACTGCTTGCTAAGGGCGGTGCCTATGCTGAGTTGTATAATTCGCAATTTGCCGAATAGAGAAGAGCGTCAACGCGCTTTCCTCTATACTCTTCAGCGGAATAGCGTAAGTGAAAGAGAGATGTTTGTGTCGAAGCAGGAAAAAAGCCCCCGTCAGCTTAGCCAGGAACAGATTATGGAAGGTTTGCCCCCCGTCAATATCGGAGCGCTTTTCATGCCTCCCATCTGGGGTGCCGCAAACGGTATTTGGCTGGCAATCCTGTATTATCCTGCATGGCTTTTGGCCGACAACCTCTTTTACAGCGTCTACCTCGACCCTCAGCCTCTTACGGTGGGTTTGAGCATCGTGGCGGCATTGGTTCTTGCGTTTGCGACGGTCGTGTTCGCTCGTGCTGGTCAGGGTTATGCGTGCCAGCGTGCCCTTTCCATGGGCAAAACCAAGGAGCAGTATTTGAAAAGCCAGAAGAAGTGGGCTATTGCCATGATTTTGCTTGCGGTGGTCATGATCGCTGCAGCAACGTATTACAACTTGGTTATTCGTCCGACGGTTGGTGCGTAAATGAAGCGCATTGCAGTTTTCTTCGTGGGCAATCGCTTGATGCTCGATGACGGCGTTGGCCCTGCTGCTTATGATCTGATTCGCGAAGAATATGTTCTTCCTCGCAATGTAGATATGTTCGATGTGGGCTGCATGAGCTTGGACATGATTTCCAAGGTCGATGAATACGATTTTATGATCACGGTTGATGCCGTTGACGGATCAGGCTCAGAGCCTGGTACGGTGTTTCGCTATCGTCCACATGACATTGCGCGAACCTGCGGCGCTCGCACTTCCCTGCACGACACGAAGCTTGCCGACCTGTTCGATGCGGCAGCGTTGCTTGGATACACCAGCGAGGGCATGTGCTACGGCATGCAGGTTCTGAATCTTGAGCCCGTAGAGTTTATGGAGGGCCTCACGCAACCTGTTGCCGACAGACTGCCTTTTTTGGCTGAGTCGGTTATAGCCGAGTTGGTGCGTCAGGGTTGCAGCATCGAGCGCAAAGACGGTACTCCGTTGCCGGAATTGCTGTCATAGGCAAATTCGGCAACCGCCTCTAGGGAGGGGCGCTGCCAAACGCCTTTCTATTCTCTTGTTTCCAAGGATGGTTATGGGGAACGGTGCTTATCCCTGGGCGAATGCGTAAGGCCGCATTCTGCCTATAGGCTGAGATCGCCCACAAACGAACCGTCGCTTAAGAGCGTTCAATTTCGTCGCAGTGTCTGCTGCGATGTTATTTGTATCCGATTTGGAATTGGGTTTCGTCTTCGTTTTCGCGAGGCAACCAGGCGGGTAAAACGCGATGGTTGCAAGCGTAGTTGATGAAATCGCGCTGAGCATCAGTAAGCTTATCGTCGGCGCGGTGGATCAGGTAAATCTTATGGAAATCTCGCGGTAGGTTATCGATGGGAATGCAAACCACATCGTTGAATGCCTTCATCAAGAACGAGTAGTCCACAAGCGCCATTGCCTCATCGCTGGCGGAAACAATGGAACATGCGGTGATTTCCTCGCGGAAACGCTCTTCTACTTGAATATCGAAATGCTTGGTGTGCTCCATGACCAGATCATGGGGAGGGCAATCGACAGCGTAGGAAAGTACCTTCGAGCCTTCAAGTTCTTCGAGTTTGATCGATTTGCGCTTCGCCAGGGGATTGCTTTCGTTCACTGCAAGAACAAGCTCTTGCGACCAGAAGGGAATATAGTCCAGGCCCTCGGGAGCGTCTTCGAGTTTTGTGGCGAATGTGACGTCGAGCGTACCGGCGGCCAGGTCGCGCAAAAGCCCAGCGCTGAAACCCTGCAGAACCTTTACCGACGTGTTTTCGTTGAGGTGGGCGCGGAAAGCGCGCATCATGCGGGACCAGTCTTCGTTCTGGATGGAGAACGGTACGCCGATACGAAGCGTTTCAACCTTGCTGTTGACCATGACCCGAACGCGTTGGCGCCCTGTCTCGATGTTCTTCAACGCAAGGGAGGCATAGCGGTAGAATTCCTTGCCGTAAGGCGTAAGCAGGAATGTGCTCCCGTTTTTGGTGAACAGGGGAGCTCCCAGATCCTGCTCGAGATTCGAGATTGCAAGAGAAAGCGTTGAGCGTGCGATAGAGAGCGACTTTGCCGTGTTTGCGAAGTGCTTCGAATCTGCCAAGCTGATGAAGTATTTCAGGTGAGAGAGGTTCATCGTTATTCCTTGCTCCCGATAGCGGCCCTTGCCAGGGCGCTGCTTTCTCATGATTATTTGAGAATAGCAAACGCTTGTCGATTTTGTTTGAACTGCATGGGAATTTACGGATGATGACGCTGTTTTCGGCATCGACTGCTATCTATTCAGGTTGCTTGGTGGTTTCTTGGGGATGCTCCGGGTCTCCTATGAGTTCTTTGGGGCAGCTTGGGCAGAGATCGTTGATGAAGCAATCGGCACATTTGGGGCGACGGGCTATGCAGGTTTCGCGGCCAAACAGCACCCATTGATGATTGATCGGGCCCCAGTATTCACGTGGATACAGAGAAAGGAGGGCCTCCTCCGTTTTTGCGGGGGTATCGGCAGAGGGCCCGGCGAACTTCAGTTTATGGGCGATGCGAAATACATGGGTATCTACGGCGATGCCTTCGACGATGCCGAATGCCTCATTGAGCACCACATTTGCAGTCTTGCGCCCTACACCGGGAAGCTTTTGCATTTGGTCTATGTCGCGGGGAACCTCGCCGCCGAAATCGGACATGATCATCTGTGCGCAGGCGATGCAGTTTTTTGCCTTGGTACGGTAAAACCCAATTGGTCGGATGATCCGTGCGATGTCCTCAGGGTCGGCTTGCGCCATGGCTTGTGGCGTTCCGTATTTCGAAAACAGCTCGGGTGTTACCTTGTTCACGCCCGCATCGGTTGTTTGGGCGGAGAGCAGAACGGCGATGGTGAGCGTGAACGGCGTGGTGTAGTGAAGCGCGCAGGCTGCCTTTCCGTAATGGCCGTTCATGCGTTCGGCAACGGCTAGGGCGCGGGCGAGCTTGTCGGCTTTCTTTTCGCGTGCCATGGCATTTCCCTTCAGTGATGTGCGGTTGGTTGCGCATGCCTTATGGTAACGCCGATTCTTGGTGCGAATTAGCGCATGCGGATATTAGAATAAACGAGAGAAAACGCCCGAAGCATTTGCTTTCGGGCTTGTTGAGGTTGTGATGCCTTGCGGCAAGGCCGAGCGCCGATTGGCCCCAGGGGCCCCTTAGCGCTATATGCCAACGGTGCTGTTGGAGAATGCCTTATCGCCTGCCTCTTTTGCCGATATGGAGGAAGCCCAGATTTCTGCCCTTGGCTTGTTGGCGTGGGGCACTTACCGAAAGGAACGGACATGTTGATAGATATGCTATCTGCGTCGCTTGCTAAATCGGGTGCTCTCGAGGACGCTTGGGCGAAGCTCGATTCGGGGCAGGACGCTACGGTGGGTGTGGCTTCTTCTGCTCGTCCGTTTTTGGTTGCGGCGCGTTTTGTGGCTGACCCTCGGGCAACACTTGTGGTAACGGCAGGGGAAGAAGCCGCCGACACCTTTGCGCGCACGGTGGGCGCCTTCATTGGCGAGGAACGTGTTTTGCGTTTTCCCGATTACGAGGGCAACCCGTTTTCAGTCGATGCTCCGCTTCAGCCGCGTCTTCATGGCCGTAGGCTCGAAGCGCTTTGGTCGCTACAGCGGGGAAAACCTGCTGTGGTGGTTGCTTCGGCTCGTGCCTTGCTGCGTCGCATTGCTCCTGCCAAAGAAGAAGTGGCACGTCCTCTTGCCTTGGTGGCAGGGTCCGACCTTTCGGAGGACCCCCAGCGCGGCATTGCCTGTTTCGAAGATCTAGAGCATTGTCTGGTAGCTATGGGCTACGAAAACAGTGGAAAGCTCGATGGCCCTGGCACGTTTTGCGTGCAAGGTGGCGCCATCGATGTGTTTCCAGGGAACCTTGCGTATCCCGTACGTCTTGATTTCTTCGGCGATGAACTGGATGAGGTTCGTCGTTTCCTCCCTTCAACGGGGCAGACCATTTCCTCATTGGAACAGGTTGATATCTTTCCAGTGCGTGAGTTCGTTCAGACGGATGCGGCGTTGCGTCGCGCCAAGCGTGCCATTTCCAAAAGTGCGGAAACAAACGCTGCGCAGCGTGATTTGCTGGAGCGCCTCGAGGACGACTCTCGCGATCTGCCCGATTTGATGGCGGCGTATCTACTGGAAAAAACGGCAGCGGTGGGCGATTACCTTTCCGCGGATGCCCTCACGGTGCTTATTGAGCCGCGTTCACTGGTCGATGACGCCATGCATGCCTACGACGAGCTTTCAAAGCGCTGTGTAGGCACTTCGATTCCAGTTTCAGATCTGTATATGGGCCCCAACGAACTTGATTTCGGTGCGAATCCGCGTGCTACCTATGTTTCTATCATGCGCGTAGGTGTGCAGCTCGATAGTGAGTTGGTGGTAAAGCGCGTAGATGTGGCGGGCGATCCGGAGAAGCTTTTTGGCCGATTGCGCTCTTTGGCGGAAATGGGTTTCACGGTGGTTTTTTCCGTGCCTCATTTCCGTGCTCGACAAGAAATGAAGCTTTCCTTGGTTGATCTGGGAATTCCCATCAACGAGGTCCTTGACGTGGTGGGGGATGCGTCGCCAAAGCTCAAGCGCGGTCAGGTCAATATCGTTGATGTGGACATTCCTTTGGGCATGATCTTCCCTGCGGCAAAGATGGCGCTTGTTTCCCTTTCGGACACACAGGGCGCCATGGCTACGCGCAAGCGGAGCCGTATTGATGTGACGGAGATCACCTTTCCTTTCAAGCCGGGAGATTACGTAGTTCATGCGGCTCACGGCGTGGCATTCTTCCGTGATGTCGTGCGTCAAGATGTGGGTGGGTCTGAGCGAGACTACCTGCTTCTGGAATATGCCGAGGGCGATAAGCTGTATGTTCCCGTAGAGCAGTTGGATCGCGTGACCCGCTATGTGGGCCCAGAAGGATCGTCGCCTCGTTTGACGCGCTTGAATACGTCTGACTGGAGCCGTGCCATGGCAAAGGCGCGCAAGGCAACCAAGCAGCTGGCGTTCGATTTAGTTGATGTGTACACGCGCCGCGCTTCGACCCAAGGGTATCGCTATAGGGAAGACACTCCTTGGCAGCATGAGATGGAGGAAAGCTTCCCTTACCAAGAAACGCCCGATCAGTTGGCTGCTATTGCCGATATCAAGGCCGATATGCAATCACCGCGCCCCATGGATCGTTTGGTCTGCGGCGATGTCGGGTTCGGCAAAACCGAGGTTGCGTTGCGCGCGGCCTTCAAGGCAACGCAAGACAGCAAGCAGGTTATGGTGCTGTGCCCAACTACTATCTTGGCCCAGCAACACTACTCTACGTTCAAAGATCGTTTCGAACCTTTTGGCGTAAAGGTGGAAGTGCTTTCGCGTTTCCGTACCCCGGCTCAGCAGAAGCAAGCTTTGACTGATTTTTCAGAGGGAACGGTTTCGGTGTTGGTTGGGACGCATCGTCTTCTTTCGCGCGATGTCAATCCGCACGATTTGGGCCTTGTCATCATCGACGAGGAGCAGCGCTTTGGCGTTGCCCACAAAGAGCAGCTGAAGAACATGCGTGAATCCATCGATGTTCTCACGCTTTCTGCAACCCCTATCCCACGCACCATGCAAATGGGTCTTTCGGGCGTGCGCGATATGAGCTTGATTCTGACGCCGCCCGATGACAGGCGCCCCGTGGAGGTGCATGTTGGCGAGTGGGATCCTGATGTTGTAAGCGATGCCATACGTCGTGAGATGGCTCGTGGCGGGCAAATCTACTATGTAAGCAATCGTGTTCGCTCTATCGACGAAGCGGTGAAGCGCGTGCAGGCAGCTGCGGGTGAGGCGCGTGTTGGTGTTGCCCATGGCAAGATGACCAAAGATCAGCTGGAAGACGTTATGGAAAACTTCGCAGCTGGCGAACTTGACGTATTGGTGGCTACCACCATCATCGAATCGGGCATCGACAACCCTCACACCAATACGCTTATCATTGAGGATTCTCAGCGCCTGGGACTAGCGCAGATGTACCAGCTGAAAGGTCGCGTCGGGCGTTCTTCCACTCAGGCGTATGCGTATTTCCTGTTCCCTGACAATATCCCGCTTACTGAAGAGGCGGTGGCTCGTCTTACCGCGCTCGGCGAGCACACAGATTTGGGAAGCGGCATGCGTGTGGCTATGCGTGATCTGGAAATCCGCGGTGCTGGTAGTTTGTTGGGTGCTGAGCAGAGCGGTAACATGTCGGCAGTCGGCTTCGATCTGTTTGCGCAAATGCTGTCCACGGCGGTGAATAATGCGCGCGAGGGCAATTCGTCGGCTAAGGATTTTTTGCCGCCTGCCCTGTCGGATATTGTGGTGAACGTGCCCGACCATACGTATTTCCCTGAGGAATACCTTCCCGATGCTGATGAGCGTGTGCTGTACTACCGAAAGATTGCCAGTGCCGATACCATCGATGCGGTAAACGACATATACGAGGAACTGTTGGCAAAGCATCCTGAGATGCCCCAGGCTTCAATCAATCAATTTGAGAAGGCGCGCCTTAAGGCGTTCGCTAACGAGCACGGCATCAAGCTTATTTCCGTTTCGGCGGGCAAGCTCACCGTGGAGCCGTTTATGCTGACAAAATCACAGGCTTCCAGTTTGCGCCGTAAGGCGGGTCGCTATTTGGCCGACAAAAAGAAGATGGCAGTTCCCCTGCGTGTCGTGGTTCCCGGCTATGGCAAAGAAGAGGAAGCAAGCGATGCGGGCATGCTCACCAACGTGCTTGCGTATCTGCGGCAATTGGTGGATGAGGGGAAGGAAAGCGGGGAGCGCCCGGCATCGGGGCGCGGCGAGGTTCTGCGCAGTGGCTCTTCTTCGGCGGGCGCGAGCGCTCCTGCGCGCTCTTCCCGCAAGGGCTCTTCAGCGACGAGTTCTGGCTCGCGCCGATCGACTTCCCGCAGCACGCGAGCCCAGAGTTTGGGCGTCACCAATTATGTGGGGCGTCGAGGGTCAAGGCGGTAGAGACTAACAAAAAACCGGGACGGGGCTTACGGATGCCTCATCCCGGTTTTACTTTCGAAGAGTGCGATAAAGCCCTGCGGAGACTATGCTAATCCGGTGGGCTTCATCTGCATGTTGTAAAGCTCGACGTAGGTACCGGCTTCCAGCGTAATGGTGTCGGGTTTGTCTCCCTTTATGAAGTAATTCCGGTATAGGTAGCTTGAATTCTCGTCGAAATCCAAGTCTGCCATTACGGTGCAAGAGCTGTAATCGTCAGCGCCGTCTCCCACTACGAGTTGGTAGGTGCCCTCGGGGATATCGACGCCAACGCGGTATACACCGCTGCCATAGGGCGGCATGAATGATTCGGTCATTTGGTCGAGAGGAAGCATGCTGCCATCGTTATCGAGGATGAACACCTCGCCTTCGCGCAAGTCCATCAGATTGTGGCCATAGTAGCTATTGATGTGCACGGTGTCGTAGGTGGTAGCTCCTGCGGAAGTTGGCTGAAGGATGTAGAAGGTGGAGAGATTGGCTTTATCTCCGGTAAACCAATAATCTCCAGCGGGTATATCGGTTCCCACACGATATACCCCTGCGGCATAGGCGCCGTTTGCATCGGGGGCTTTGCCGGCATTGTCGAAGAAGCTCGATTGAATGGCATCAAGCTCTGCGCTGTCGAGGGCGGTACTGCCTACAAGCCCGAAATCTGTTCGGGTTTCCCTGTTCAGGAATTCCTGTTCGCTTATGGGTGTGCTGTAGTTCCGGTATCCCTGATCGAAATCGCCGTGTGTGTGCCAGGTGTCGTCTGCATTATCAAGCGTCGCTGACACCACTGCGGTGCATGCAGCGCAGCCACCCATCCCAACCAGCAAGGCGGCAATAATTGCAACTGCAACGATAATGCCCGTCTTCTTTTTTGCGGGATGAACAGGTGCCGGCGGGGCAGCGGGGGCGGGAGGCGTGGAAGCTCCTTGGGGTACCTGCTGGTAGTTGCCGTTTGCCTGCTCGGGTCCGTTGTTGACAGGGGTGAACGGCACCTGTTGCTGAGGTGCTGTGCTGCCTTGCGCTGGCGTAGCGGGCTGAGCGCCCATGGGCGGCTCAGGCGCTGTATGCTGTGCCGGCTGCTGGGGAATATTGCTGGAACGAGGCGTTTGAGGAGGGTTGCCCCAATAGTTTGGATCGGGCGTGCTGGGCATGGCCAACCTTTCTGGTGGTGCTGTTTACACATGCTGAATGGTATGCCGCTCTAGGCGGGAGAGCGTAAACAGTTACGGAGGTGTTGCCTTATCAGCAATATGCCTTTGCGGTGATTGGGAGGAAATCACATGCTCCGACCGGGCAAGTGCCTACACAGCAACCGCATGCGGTGCAGAGTGAAACGTTGACATCGGGCAAACCTGTTTCTTCGTTGAAGGAGCGGGCGCCCGAAGGGCATGCCTCGATGCAGGTACGGCATCCGTTGCATTTCTGCTCATCAGTTACGGAGGCGTAGCATTCTATGCTTGCGGCTCGTTCGGGTATGGCTTGTGCCGCCTTTACCATCAACGCCAAGCGGGGCGAAGGGCGTTTGGAAGGGGCAAGCGGTGTGCCGATGAGCGCTTCGCCGTTGATGCGACCTTGCGCGCGCAGACGCTCCTGCTGCTCGTGGAAATCGGCCACGGTGCCATCGATGCGTTTTCGGTGTGATCCGTCGGCTACATCGAAGCTTTCCTTCGCGATTTTTGTCAGCATGCCCCGTCGGTCGGTGGCATCGACGTTTGCCCAGGCAGCAAGAAGATACTCGCGCTCAGGGAGTTCGTTTACGCGTTCGATTGCCCTGCCGGTCCAGTCTTGCGCCTGGTCGAGCGCATGGGCGTAGAGCGCAGGTCCCATAGGGCCCGCTACAGAGCAGTTTTCGCAATACGATTCGTCGAGGTATAGCTGGACGGGAACATCGTTTGCCAAAAGCGCAGTCCAAAATTCGGGCGGAACGGCGGCTAGGCAGGGAAGGGTAATGACGTTGCTGCGTGGGGCGACCCCTTCGAACAGGTGGTCGTTGCAGGTAAAGCACACCGCGCCTTCTTCTTTGGCCTCGCGCTCTGCGCGTGTGAAGAGATCTTCGAGGGTGATGCGGGTGAAGGCAAAGGCGTCGCAGATGCCTGCGCACATACCGCAGCGGGTGCAAAGTTCCATGTTGATGTGGGGTGTGCCGCTTTCAAGGGAAAGGGCACCTGTGGGGCATACCGCCTGACACCGCGCGCAGCCTGAGCCATGTGGGGCGGTGCACCACGACTTTAAAGCTGCGATCTCTTCACGAGGGAAAGGGTCAAGATCCGCTTTCTGCTCGGTTTCGCTTTCGGGGGAGCTTTCCGCATCGTTATCCTCTTTGGATTCGAGCGCGAGGCTCTCTTCTTGGGCAGAGGCTATGGCGTCAAGCAGCTCTTCTTCCGAGATCTTTGAAAGGTCGATGCCTGAAAGCGAAGGGTATTCGCTTTCAGGCATCGTAAATCCAGCGATGGTCGTTTCATTGCTGCCATCGCTGGAAGGAAAGGTATGTTTTGGGGCCTTAGGCACCAAATACCTCGTTGATGGTGTAGTCGAGGCGGGCAACCACATCGGCGCGATCCATCAGTTCGATAGATTCGAACAGCGGAGGGGAAACCTGGGAGCCGGTAACGGCAACGCGGATGGGCTGGAATACCAGCTTCGCCTTCAGGTCGAGCTTTTCGGTGAGTTCACGGCAAGCGTCTTGCAGTGGGTCGCATGCCCATTCAATGGACTCGTCGGCCAGGATGGCGCGTACCTCTGCGAGAACCTCGTCGGCGCGGCAGCCTTCTTTCAGCAGATTCTTCTTAACCGACTTTTCGTCGAGCGTAACCTTGGGGCCGTCGAAGATGAATGCCAGCTTTTCGGGGGCTTCGGTGAAGCGTTTCATGCGCTCGGCAACAAGGGGATAGAGCTTTTCGAACCAATCGTGTTTGGCGGCAACCTCTTCTTCGGTGGTGAGGCCGGCGGCAACCAGGAAGGGTGCGGTGGCGTCAACCCATGCATCAGCGCCCATGTTCTTGATGTACTCACCGTTCATCCAGTCGAGCTTGGCCTCGTCGAGGATGGCATCCTTGCGCGTGATGCGGTCGAGACTGAACTCGCGGCACAGCACGTCGCGCGGGATGATGGTGGTCTCTCCGTCGAGCGACCAGCCCAGAAGTGCGAGGAAATTCACCAGGGTGTCAGGCAGGTAGCCCATTTCCTTGTACTGTTCTACCGAAGTGGCGTTGCGGCGTTTGGAGAGCTTGCGGCCATCGGGGCCCAGGATCATGGAAAGATGGGCGAATACGGGAATGTCGTAGCCCAAAGCTTCGTAGATCAGGATCTGACGTGGGGTGTTGGAAAGGTGGTCATCGCCGCGGACAACATGGCTGATCTGCATGTTTGCGTCGTCGCATACCACCGCGAAGTTGTAGGTGGGCGTGCCATCGGTGCGAACGAGAATCATGTCGTCCATGACGTCGGCGGGGAAGGACATATGGCCGTATACGGCATCGTCGAACTCGATGGGCCCGTGGTTTTCGGGAACTTTAAGGCGCCATACGTGGGGTTCGCCTGCATCGATGCGGTGCTGTGCTTCTTCAGGGCTAATGCCGCGACAGGTGCGGTCGTAGCCGGAATAGCCGCCTTCGGTCTTTTCGGCTTCGGCGCGCTTTGCGGCGATTTCTTCCTGGGTGCAGAAACAGGGATATACGGCGCCCTTTTCCTTCAGCTTCTCAAGAGCTGCCTTGTAGGTGTCGAAGCGTTCGGTTTGCAGGTAAGGACCGAACTCGCCGCCAACTTCGGGGCCTTCATCCCAATCCAACCCCAACCATTTCATAGAGCGCAGGATGACCTGCTTGTTTTCCTCAGTGGAGCGCTCGGGATCGGTGTCCTCGATGCGGAGAATGAAGGTGCCGCCCATGGCACGGGCGAACGCCCAGTTATAGATAGCAGTGCGTGCTCCGCCGATGTGCAGCTCGCCGGTAGGCGAAGGGGCGAAGCGGACGCGAACAGGCTTAGACTGGTCTGTCATCAAGCTCATTTCCTTTCAAGTCGTATGGTCTAAATGATAAACGAAGAGTCGCCGATAAACGACCCAAAGCGGTGCTCCGATTTATGTTGCGGTTTCTGCGAATTTGACGAAAGCGCCACCTGAGGGTGCGGAAGAAGCGAAGTGGGAATATGGGGACAGGTACTATTTTCCCACTTCGCCTTTATCGTGCGGGGGAGGCGTGTTTCGTTAACTCTTCTTCCTTGGTTTTTCCGGGCAGGGAGAAAGCGGCGCTTTGGGGAATGCTGCGCGAGCCAGGTTGGCAATGATCTTGGCGTTCTCTTCGCTCGGTTCGAGCGAAGAATCAAGCGAGAGGTGGTAGGCATCTGCTTTGCCCCAGATGGTATTGGTGAAGTGCTTGCAGTGCCCGGCTCGTTCGGCATCGACGCGCTCGATCATGGCTGCGGATTCCATATGGTCGATGTTTTCGCGCTTCATAACGCGACCGATGCGGGGTACGAGCGGTGCGTGGATGAATACGTTGAAGGTGCAGGGGCGTTCCTTCAAGATGGCGTTTGCGCAGCGACCAACGATAACGCAGCTCCCTTGATTTGCGAGTTTTGTGATTGTGTGGGCTTGGGCCAACCACAGATCGTCGAGTTGGCTGGGCTCCACCCCGATGCTCTGATAGTTCTGCATGTAGAGGTTGTACAGCACTCCTTTGCGAACTTCCTGCTCGTGTTTGCGGACGTAGGCAGAAGTAAGACCGGCTTCCTTTGCGGTGAGTTCGATTAGCGTTTCGTCGAACACAGGGATGTCGAGCTTTTTGCCCAGTGCTTGTCCGATTTCGCGGCCACCTGAGCCAAACTGGCGGGAAATAGTAATGACAAGTGGTGTGTTGTCGCCTTCTTCGGAAGAGGGGGATGCGCTTTCGTCGGGGGCTGCCATGGTGGCTGCAGTGAGGGTGATGTGCCCGCGCGTGGGGCAAAAACGCTCAAACCGAGGCAGCAGCTTGTTGAATAATGCCACGATGCTGCCTACTGCCAATGCTGCTAGGATGGTGCCTTCGCGCACGCCGTACAAAGCGCCAGAGCATGCCAGCGAAACTGCGGCAGCGACAACCACATTGCTGCAGTCGAAGACAACTTTGACTTTAGGGAATGCGATTTTGGTAACGCGCGATATGGCTAAATTGATGCCTTCTCCGGGCAGAGTAAGGAAACTTGCCTTTACTTGCAGGAATACGCCGAATGCCGTCATGAAGCAGCCGACAACGCTCCAGGTAATTTGCAGTGCGTAGTTCCCCATGGGGATAAGCTCGCAGAGGGGCACGAACGCATCGATGAGCGCCGAGAATACGAAAACGTAGGGTATCTGCAGCAGCTGCACGGGGTTGAAGTCGCGACGCAGCAGGGCGATTTGGATCAGCACGAAGACAACGTTCATGATAAAGGTCCACGTGCCGATGGTGAGGGGCGTGAGATACGAAAGCGTGGCAGGGAAGCACGATACCGGCGAGGTTCCGAGTCCGGTTGCGCGCGTAAGCGCCACTGAAGCTGAGACAACGGCAACGCCAGCAAGCATTATGATCAGCCGGAGTATGACATTGGGAGTTGATCTGTCAAAAAATGAGTGCCAGGCCTGGGTGGGTCTCACGGGTCTCCTTTCACGCAGAAAAGCCCACAGAAGTGGGCGCAGCAGCATATGGAATAGATGGATTACCATCCCATGCTAGTCCTCGAACATAGAGAAAATGTGATGGGAAAAAAGGGGCAGATCCCATTTTCCACTTTGCCGCTCGGGGGTAGACGAGGCAACTGCCTGGCCTCGCGGAAGCAAGGCGCGTCCGCCTTGCCGCCCGTGTGCAGGCAGGGCCGTTCGACTGTGATGACTACTTTGCATGGACGTCACTTCGCCGCCCGTGCGCAGACAAGGCGCGTTTCGCTAGCTCTTCTTCTTGGGTTTTTCGGGGCAGGGCGAAAGGGGTACGTCGGGGAATGCTTTCTTCGCAAGGCCCGCAATGAGCTTGGCGGTATCTTTCGGACTCTGAATTGAAGAATCCACTATCAGGTGATGTGTCTCGGCGGCATTCCATGCGGTGTTCGCAAAACGGAGACTGTGCTCGGCGCGCTCGCGGTCGATGGCTTTGATTCGCTCGGCGGCTTCCTTCGGGCTGAGGCCATCGCGGTCCATTACGCGGTTGATACGATCTTCTAGCGGTGCGTGAACGAAGACGGTGAGCACATTCTTTCGGCCCCTCAAGATGGCGCCGGCGCAACGCCCTACGATAACGCAGGCACCCTCGTCTGCCAGCTTGGTGATAGCACGTGCTTGCGCAAGCCACATGTCGTCCATCTGCTCGGGTTCAGCGCCAACGCTGCGGTAGTTCTGCATGTAAAGGTTATACAGCAAGCCGCGACGAACCTCCTGCTCGTGCTGCTTGACGTAAGCGGGAGGGAATCCCGACTCTTGCGCGGTGAGGTCGATGAGTGTGTGATCGAACGAGGGTATGCCGAGCTCTTTTCCTACCAAGGTGCCGATTTCGCGTCCGCCCGAGCCGTATTGGCGTTCGATAGCGACGACTAGAGGCGGCTGCCCCTCGTTTTCTGGGGCGTTTGGCTGCTCATCGTTGCTCATGGGTACGTTAATGATGAAACTAATGTGGCCTTCAACAGGGCAGAAGCGGTCGAAATGGGGGAGCAGTTTGCCGATAAGGGCAACAATGGTTCCTGCGGCAAGGGCGGTGATGATGGTGCCTTCGCGAACGCCCTGGAGATACCCCAGACCCACGAAGGATATGACCACGGAAACCACAACCATGGAGCTATCGAATACAATCTTGCATTTGGGGAAGGGCTTTTTCGCCGCTTTTGCGATGGCAAGGACAATTCCTTCTCCAGGCAGGGTGATAAAGCTCGCCTTGACCTGCAAGAACACTCCCATGGCAAGCAGGAAGCAACCCAGGATGTTCCACCCTAGTTGCTCAGGGTAATATTGCATGGGCAGTGTTTCGCAGAAAGGCAAAAGCTGGTCGATCATCAGGGCAAACACGAACGTGAAGGGGATTTGCAGGAGCTGTACGGGATTGAAATCACGGCGTAGCAGAATTGCCTGCACAATCAAAAAGCAGGTGTTCATGATGAAGGTGATGGTTCCAAGAGTTAGCGGCACAAGGTAGGAAAGCGTTGCGGGAATACATGAGATAGGGGAGTTTCCCAGACCGGTTGTTCGCATCAACGCAATAGACATGGCCATGGAAAGAAACCCACCGAACAGCACCACCAGGCGGAGAATGACATTGGGAATAGGTTTATTGAAAAGGGTGATCCAGCGATCGGCTATGCCCATGGGGTTCCTTTCTCCGATACATTACTGCGTTTGTTCGCGGCTAGGTGATTGTACTCCTCCAAGGCAAGAGCTCGGTGATTCCTGCCGTCCATTTTGTTCGGCGCGTATAATGGGATGCGGTCAACTTAGGAGGAACATATGAACTATCAGGAATTGCGCGATGAGATCAAGGCAGCCATGAAGGCGAAGGACAAGGCTCGCTTGGCCATTCTTCGCCAGGTTCTTGGCGAGATTAAGAATATCGAGGTAAATGAGCGTCGCGAGATTACCGATGCCGATGTTGACGCCATGCTGAAGCGCACTATCAAGCAGACGAAGGAAACCCTTGATGGTTCCATCAAGGCAGGCAATGACCAAGATCGCACCGATACGCTAACCGAGCAGGTGAAGATCCTGGAAGAGTACCTTCCTAAGCAGGTTAGTGGTGAAGAGCTTTCGGCCCTGATCGGTGAAGTGCTCGCCGAAACCGGTGCAACCACAAAGAAGGAAATGGGCCGCGTGATGGGCGCCCTTACCCAGAAAACGGGCGGCAACTTTGATAAAGCGGCAGCTGCGAAAGAGCTTCAGAGCCGTCTGGCATAGTCATGCGGGTCTGAGGGAAAAGACTGGGAACATATCCCATATTCCCACCCAACGAAGAGAACCCTGCTTGCGCAATAGCCGCAAGCAGGGTTCTCTTTTTGTGCACAATACCCAGGTGGGAAAATGGGACCTGCCCCTCTTTTCCAGTTTAGTGCGCGATGATCTTTCCTAGAAGCCCGCATAGGGCGGCGCAGATAAGGCTGCAGATAACCCAGAGTGCCGCCATGGCTGCCCAGAACGCCTCGGGGAACAGCTGAATCAATAGCGAGCTTGCGCTGAATGTCCAATTCCCTTGCGAAAACAGCATCTGGTGCATCCAAGTGAATAGGCCGTCGAAATCGGTGATTGCCCACGCGGCGAGAGCCAGCAACGTTGCGGCAACTATGGCGGCGCCCAATTGCATTGCGCGCCCTGCGCCCTTGCGTCCTGCTAAGAATCCCAGGGCAATAAGCCCCACAAGGGCAAATCCGCCCACGACCCCTACTGAAATGCGTCCTGTGGTGAATATGGGCGTGCAGTCCTGTAGGTGAGAGAGAGCATTTTGCGGCAGGGTGTAGCGATCGGAAAGTGCTCCCGCCACCGAAGCAGCTTTGTCCTGGTTAGCGGCAATGTCGAGTCCGTTGGCGGCAAATGCTTCGGCAAGCTGGGGATTCGAGTCTTCGAGTGCAGAACGGATGGCATCGGAGAGCTCGTCGATAGGTGCTCCTTCAATGGAAAAGGCACGCGTCGCCTCGGCGATGGCCGCCATGTCCTCTTCGGGGAACACCGAATTCTCCCAGCCAGAAAAGGTGCCGCCGATGGCGGCAGTAGCTTGCGGGGTGGTGCATGCCACGAATCCTAATCCGAATAGGGTGTACGCCAAAGCTACGCTGGTTGCGAGCGTAAGAAGAGGGGCGAGCGCGCGATGAATGATGCTCACGGCGCTACCCTCGAACGCGGATGGTGGCGGCGGTGATGCCCTTCAGATCCTTGCTGATGGTGGGGAAGGGTCCTAGGCGGGAGAAAATGCCCTGGAAATGTCCGTTGTACAGGTACAGGCCGCTAAGGTTGTTGTACAGGGCTCCCGCTCGATCAACCTCGTCATCGGCTAGGTTCTCAATGTCCTCGTCGGGAGGCAAGGTGTGGGTTTTGTACGGGGTGAGGTACGTCTGCACGATGAAGGGCGCACCCGATGCTCCATTTGCGAATCGGGCGATGAGGCTTTCCCATTCCTCCTGAGTGGAAGAAACGCCGGCATACACATCTTTAGCGCCGTAATTGTCGGTGGGTTTGATGATCCAAGCGTCCTTGTTGGCGCGAACTTCGTCGAGATCGATTTCCTTTTCGTCGAGGAAGAGGGTACGGGGAACATGGCGCTCCACAAATTCGTTTTCCTCAGGAGTAAGGATTGCCTTGGTTTTAGGATGGCGCAGTACTTCGAAAATCTGCTTGTCGTGAACCAGGTGGCCAGCGAAGCTACCGATCAGGGCTACGGCTTCATGGCGCACCGCTTCGATGAGGTCTTGCGATTCGTCCCAATGATCGAGCACGTCGTTCGTTACGCTGCGACGCCAAATGGCATGGACGGGCAGTCCGTCGGCATCGTACAGGGCTCCGCCGTCGAATTTCAAATCGCGTACATCACATACAACGCATTCGTAGCCGTAGCGCGCGAAGAAGGAGGAGAACACCTTGAACTCATCGACCACGCCGCATTCAAGGTAGTCGCAGATGGCGAATCGGGCACCAGGAACAAAATGCTTTGAATGCTCGAAGATGCGGATGAACTCACGCACCCATGAATCGAAGAGCTCACATGCTTCGAGAGGATGCTTCTGGGAGAAAAGCTTGAACGTTTCAGTTTGATCGATGCTGTTGGTGATCTCGCGGTTCTCGTTCATGCCTGCAGACCCATCGCCGTTGAACTCACAGAAACCGCAGCTAAGATCATCTTCGTTCAGGAATACATCGATGCGGGCGAAGGGCAGCGGATCGGCGTATCCGCGCGGAAGAAGCACCAACTCCCGAAGACGCTCGTCGAAGGTGAACACGTCGCGATATTCGGGTGTTTCGCGGTAATGCTCAATAACCTTGCACAAAATCCGATGCGTTGTTTCGGCAATGGAGCGCAGCGCTTCCCAGCTCTCGTCGTTGTACAGTCGGGGAATGAACGAAGAGGCGACCACCTTTTCATGCACAATGGCGGTGGAATTTTTCATGTATTCGTATGCGCTTCGACGACCAGCGATATCGCCGTCGAGCTCTTCAGCGCAGGCAAAGTATTCCTCGGTTAGCTCGGCATTGCTTTTCATGGAGCTTCCTTTCGCGTTGGTTTCAGCGAAAGTGTACCCGTTAGGCGGGGTGTCTGTGTCTTGCTGCAGGAAAAATGCGGGAATGCGATGTCTGAAAGGCAATTGTCTCCAGGAAATACAGCGGGGATCTTGGAAACGATTTTCGGATTTGGTATCAGTGTTGCGCTTTGGCTCGGCGCGCCAGGGTTCCCGGGAGGCCGTACGCCACGTTGTCCGATATCAGGGAAACGGCTTCATCGAGGGACGTATCGGGGCAGTTGCGAAGTAGGTAAAGATAGGCGTTCAGGATGCCGCCCAGGTAGAACTCGAGCATGATGTCGATATTGCGCTCGGAGCCTGCCGGAAGAGCCCCCGCTTCTTTGCGGATGTGGTCTTTGGCTGCTGCCGTCCAATAGGTGAGGTACTGGTCGAGGGGCACATTCTCGGCAACCGTTCGCAGTTGTTCGCGGGTAAAGGGAAATGAAGCTTCGATAGCGACCAGGAAACGCTTGGTGCACGCGGGGGGGTCAGCGAAAAAGTCGCGAAAATCAATTCCCTCCAGGCTTCTTTCGGTTTGGGTGCGAATTACGTCTTCGAGCAGATTGTCCACTGATGAATAGTGGGTGTAGAACGTCTTTCGGTCAACGTCGGCGCGCTTGGCAAGTGCAGTGATGGTTATCTTGCTGTAAGCCGTTTCGGCGAGTAGATCGGTAAAGGCCTTTCGTATGGCGCTTCGAGTGCGAATAACGCGTCTATCAGTCTTTTTAGCTTCAATGGCTGCCATGAAAATCCCCAATCATTGCCGATGTGAACCTTATGATACAAGTTCTTGCCCCTTGGGCATTGAGCCCTTCTTTTAAGCTAATATAATCTACAGATGTAGAAAAATCAACGTATGGGATTTAATGAAGAAGAGGGGCAGCGATGAAGGCAACCGACCACATCAAGAGGGCGGCTTTCGAAAAAGCCGTAGATTATTTCCTGGCAGATCCTGAACACAACATCGTGAAAATCATGGACCTGATTGATAAAGTGGCGCCAAAGGATCTGTTCGCGTCTCAGCGGGCAGCGTTTCGTGGTGCCATCGACGACCAAAGCAACTGGTACCGCTTAATCATGCATATCATGAATGACACCAACCCTGAAGTGCGCGATGATCTTGTGAAAACGCTCATCATCGACGGCAGCTTGATGGCATGGCCGGTGCAGGAAGCTAACCGCGATAAGTATGAATGCAATATTCCGTGGGCTATCCTTCTCGATCCTACCAGTGCTTGCAATCTGCATTGCACGGGTTGCTGGGCGGCGGAATACGGCAACAAACTGAATCTCAGCTTGGAAGAGATCGATTCCATTATCAGGCAGGGCAAAGAGCTGGGTACACATGTGTATATCTACACGGGCGGCGAACCCCTGGTGCGTAAGAAGGATCTCACCAAACTATGCGAGATGCATCCCGATTGCGTGTTCCTCTCGTTTACCAACGGTACGCTTATCGACGAAGCGTTCTGTCAGGAAATGATTCGCGTGAAGAACTTCGTTCCCGCCATTAGCGCCGAAGGTTTCGAAGAGGCAACCGATAGCCGTCGTGGTGCGGGTACGTATGCAAAGGTGCAGAAGGCCATGCAGCTGCTGAAGCGAAACGGACTTCCTTTTGGTGTTTCTTGCTGCTACACCTCGCAGAATGCGGAATCGATCGCTTCGGAGGAGTATTTCGACTATCTCATCGATCAGGGCGCACTGTTCGCGTGGATTTTCTCGTTCATGCCAGTGGGCGCTGGATCTACGGCCGATCTTATGGCCAGCCCCGAGCAACGCGAACATCTGTATCGTTTCGTCCGCGAAATGCGTCAGAAGAAGCCTCTGTTCACGCTCGATTTCCAGAACGACGGCGAATTTGTAGGCGGTTGCATTGCTGGCGGGCGCCGTTATCTGCACATTAATGCGGCGGGCGATGTCGACCCTTGCGTTTTCGCGCATTACTCCAATGCCAACATCCGTGAGGTCTCCCTGCTTGAGGCTTTGCAGTCGCCCATCTTCATGGAGTACTACCGCGAACAGCCTTTCAGCGATAATCTGCTCCGTCCGTGTCCTATCTTGGAAAACAGCGGCAAACTAACCGAAATGGTCGAGCGTGCAGGCGCTCATTCCTCCGATCTGCAGGAACAGGAAACTGCTGAAGAGCTGTGCGCGAAGACCAAGGATGCTGCTGCGGCATGGAAGCCGGTTTCGGAACGCATTTGGAATGACCCGAACGACCCGTTGTTCGAGAAGCGCCATGATGTCACCCAAGGGATGGCTGCAACCGATATGACCAAATTCGAGTGCCTGGGCCGTATCCGCCACCCAATGGGGCAAGGCAAATAGTCCGTTTGCCCCCATAACCTGTTGGCGTTTTCTGTTGACGGCGCAGCATGGGGCGGGGGGACGGTATAGTACTATCGAAAAGTTGTGGGGAGGCAGCTTTGGCTGCCTCCTGTTTTCCCGAAAGGAAACGATAGATGCAAGAAGAACAGCATTCGTACCTGTTTACGAGCGAATCGGTAACCGAGGGTCATCCCGATAAGATCTGCGACCAGATCTCCGATGCCGTTTTGGATGCCATTCTCGCTAAGGAAACCGAGTTGGCAGCAGAGGGGTATGTTGCTCCAGGTGGAATTCCCGCCAACCCGAAAGAGGTTCGTTGTGCGGTGGAAACCATGGCTACTACTGGTCTTATCATGGTCACCGGCGAGGTGCGCACTCAGGCTTATGTTGATGTGCCGGGAATTGCCCGCGAGGTGCTTCGCGAAATTGGATACGATCGCGCTAAGTACGGTTTCGACTGCGATACCTGCGGTGTCTTGAACACCATTCATGAGCAGTCCCCCGACATTGCGCAAGGCGTTGACGAATCATGGGAAACGCAGAACGGTGAAGCCGTTGATCCGTATGACCAAATCGGTGCGGGCGATCAGGGCATGATGTTTGGCTACGCCTGCAACGAGACGAAGACCCTTATGCCTTTGCCCCATTATCTGGCCAGCCGTTTGGCCGAGCGCCTTTCCAAGGTGCGCAAAGATGGCACCATGCCTAATCTGCGCCCCGACGGTAAAACCCAGGTTAGCGTTCGCTATATCGACGGCGTTCCTACTCAGGTTGAAAAGGTGGTTGTATCCACTCAGCACTCCGAGGAAACCGATCCTGCCGAATTGCGCGAAGCGCTTAAGCGCAATGTTATCGATCCCGTGTTTGAAGCCGAGGGGGTAACGGTCGCAGACGATCTGGAACTGTATGTGAACCCTACCGGTCGTTTTGTGGTGGGTGGCCCTATGGGCGATGCGGGTCTTACTGGCCGCAAGATCATCGTCGACACCTATGGCGGTATGGGGCGTCACGGCGGTGGCGCCTTCTCGGGCAAGGACTGCACAAAGGTTGACCGCTCGGGAGCCTATGCTGCTCGTTGGGTTGCCAAGAATGTGGTTGCCGCCGGTTTGGCAACGCGTTGCGAGGTTCAGATTGCCTATGCCATTGGTGTTGCGCGTCCTGTTTCCGTAATGGTCGATACGTTTGGCACGGGCATCGTTCCTGCATCTGACATCGAGGCAGCGGTAAACAAGGTGTTCGACTTGCGTCCTGGTGCCATCATCGACGAGCTTGATTTGCGCCGTCCTATCTATCGCAAAACTGCGACATACGGCCATTTTGGTCGCGAGCTTCCTGAATTTACCTGGGAAAAGACCGACAAGGCTGAAGAGCTGAAGGCAGCGTGCGGCATCGCGTAAAGCGCCTTCCTCGAATCGAGCCAGCATCGCCCAAAGCGCTATCTTCAAACCGAATAAACGGTTGTAAGCCCCGTTTCGACGGGGCTTTTTTACGCAGTGATGCCGCGAGCATGGGGCCCTTCGCAAGCCTGAGCCTGTATCCAATCGGTAATGGGTGATGATGGGAGCGTAGGGAGGAGTCGGTTCTTTCCGGCGGGCGAATCGCCCTTTCCCCTATTGGGGGGGGCGGTGGATGCGGTAAGGCGAGCTGGCCCAATTTAAGGCAGGGGTGCTTCTTGGAGCGCCCTATTTGCTTTGGTGCCCGGCGCATTGCTGGAGGTTTGGTCGCGCTTGGTCGCTTTGCTCGGGAAGTCGATTGCTGCCCCTTATACTCTTCAGTATGAAATTTGCCTCCGTGATTCTCGACATACCAACTGCAGCACTCGAAACACCCTATACCTATGCGGTGCCCGAAACTGCCGAAGAACAGGCGCAGCTAGCGGCTGCGAAGTCCTCTGTCAAGATGCCTGCAAAAAAGGCGATGCAGGCATCGTTTGATGATTTGCTCGCTGAGAATCCAATGCAGACATCGCCCATCCACCTAGCCACCGCAGGCTTGATGCAGACGGGCCATGCGGCGGGAGCAAGTGGCTTTGACGTCGAGATGCTCCCTGCCGCCAACGTCTCACGGGAGCTTTCCGAGGAAAAAGCGTCTGATTCTCGTGCTGCGTCATTGTGCTCGTCTGTTCAGGTCGGTTGCGCGGTGTTGGTCCCCTTTGGTGGACGCAAAGCTGTAGGCTTTGTGGTTGGTCTGAGCGCAGATGCCCCTAGCGGCCTAGATTTCTCGAAGCTCAAAGCCGTAGAAGAGGTGCTGGGCAAACCCTGTTTCACTGAAATCGGTGCTCAATGTGCGCAATTCCTGGCGGATCGTTATCTTGCGCCATTTTCTTCTTGCATACGCCTGTTCATGCCACCTGGGGGCGTACCGCGCATGGAGCGTATCAACGGCACCTGGCAGGTGACGCGACCTATGGTTTCCGAGGTCGATGAGCGTTGGGTGACGCGCACTTCCGAGACAGATGGGTTCAAGCCGCGTAAGGGCGCCGTCAAGCAGGAGCTTGTGCTTCAGGCACTCAAGCAGGGCGATTTGCGCGTTGCAGAGCTTACGGCCGAATATGGATCGGTTTCTTCCACGCTGAAAGCGCTTGAGAAGAAGGGCGTTGTTCGCATTGAGCTTCGCCGGCGCATGCGCGAATACGGTCAAACAAGCGCTGCTTTTTCCAAACGGGCGGGGGAGCGGCCTGTGCTTACCCCTCATCAGGAAGAAGCGCTTGACGCTATAACCTGCGCCTCCGCGAAGCGAGACGGACATGTGGTTCTGGTCGATGGCGTTACTGGATCGGGCAAGACCGAGGTGTACTTGCGCGCTATTGAAAATGAGCTTGAACAGGGTCGCGGCGCTATTGTCTTGGTGCCTGAGATCTCGCTGACGCCGCAAACGGTTGCGCGCTTTCGTGGTCGCTTCGGCGACACGGTAGCGGTGCTTCATTCCCGCATGTCCCAAGGCGAGCGCTTCGATCAGTGGGATCTTATCCGCGAAGGGCATACCCGCGTGGTGGTGGGCGCACGTAGCGCGCTGTTCGCCCCTATGGAAGATGTGGGCATCGTCATCATCGACGAAGAGCACGAATCGAGCTACAAGCAGGACCAGGCTCCACGCTATGTAACCCGCGATGTGGCTGAATGGATGGTTCGTTCCCACGGTGCCGTACTGGTGCTTGGCTCCGCGACGCCTTCGCTTGAGGCATTGCATCGCTGTGCGGTGGAGCCTTCGTGGAGCCGTGTTGAGATGCCTGGTCGTGCCAACGGAAAACCGCTGCCCGACATCAAAGTGGTAGACATGGCGCGCGAGTTCGGCGGAGGCAATCGCTCCATGTTCTCTCGCGAGTTGCAGAACGTGCTGTTCGAAGTGCTGGACAAAGGTGAGAAAGCTGTTCTTCTACTGAATCAGCGTGGATTTGCTCAGTTTTTGCTGTGCCGCGACTGTGGGTACGTGCCCGAATGCGACTCCTGTTCAACGTCGCTTACGTACCACGAGCGTGCCGCGAAGCTGGTGTGCCATCATTGCGGCGCCACGCGTCCGGTGCCTGCGGTGTGTCCCGAATGCGGAAGTCCCTACCTAAAGCGTTTCGGTGCCGGAACACAGCGTGTTGAAAGCGAACTCACATCGCTTGTTGCCGATCGCGAATGCCGCATTATCCGCATGGATGCCGACACCACTGCAAGGAAGGGAGATCATCAGCGCCTGCTGGAACGTTTTGCGGCTTCAGGTGCTGCGATCCTTTTAGGCACGCAGATGATAGCCAAGGGACTCGACTTCGACGACGTTACCCTAGTGGGCGTCATTAATGCCGACACCATGCTTAAGCTTCCCGATTTCCGCAGTTCAGAGCGCACGTTCGACCTTATTGAGCAAGTGGCGGGACGCGCTGGCCGAGCAGAGAAACCAGGGCGGGTTGTGGTGCAAACTTACAGCGCGCACGATGTTGCGATCCGCGCTGCCGCTTCTTACGATCGTGAGCGGTTTTTGACAGAGGAGCTGGAGCTGCGCGAGGGATTGGGCTACCCGCCTTACGTTCGCCTTGCCAATGTCTTGGTATGGGGTCGCGACAAAGACGCTGTGCGATCTGTGGCGAAAGGCCTATATCATGACCTTTCGCAGCTGATATGCGGCAAGGGTGTCGGTTGGCTGGTTTTGCCGCCCACACCATGCGTTCTTGAGCGATTGAAGGGGTCTTGGCGTTACCATGTTGTAGTTAAAGCGCCGCTAAAGGGAAACGTCGCGGAATGCTTCGCCTCTTATTTCCGCGAGCGGAAACCGCAGCATGATGTGCGCGTTTCGATCGATATCGACCCCGTTAACCTTTTGTGATCGGCGTTTTCTGAAGCTGGCTCCGAGGGCTGCGTATCGTATACGCCGGTATGTAAACTTGAGGGTATCTATATAGGGCCATTGGCGTTATAATGGCATGATGTTTTCAACAGGCTCTGACCTGATTTTGTAGAAGCGTGGGAAGGAAACGACGTGGCAAAGGCTTCCTCACAACAGTCTGAATCCAAGGAAAAGACGACGAAGAGTACGGCCAAGAAAGCGCCAGCCAAGAAGGCGGCTCCCAAGAAGGAAACGGCAAAGGCTAAAAGCGCCGCAGCTTCCAAGAAGAAGGCGGTCGAAGCCGAAGCGGCAGAGGCCCATGATCTCGAGGAAGACGACACCGAAAATATTTTGGAGTCCGACGTTGAGCCCACTGATCTGCACGACGACCATCATGATGTCAAGGCCTCTGATCTTACCGATGAAAGCCTGCTTGAAGGCGTGCCCGAAGAAGAACTGAAGGCAGCTGCCGAAATCACGGTTCCCAAGGTTTCCCATAAGAGTAAGAGCACGCGCAAGCGCAGCACCCGCAAGTCTTCTGCCGATTCCTCCGTCGCCCTGCTTACGGGCGATCCGGTACGCATGTACCTGAAGGAAATCGGTAGGGTTTCCCTGCTTACCGCAGCAGAGGAAATCGACCTTGCTATGAAGATTGAAGCAGGCGTTGCCGCTACCGCCGAATTGGAAAAGGCGGAAGAAGAGGGCATCGAGCTTGAGCGCCGCGAGCGCCGCCGCCTTACCCGCGTAGAGCAGGTGGGCATCGATGCCAAGCAGCAGCTTATCGAAGCGAACCTCCGCTTGGTTGTTTCCATTGCGAAGCGCTACGTTGGCCGCGGCATGCTGTTCCTCGACCTTATCCAGGAAGGTAACCTGGGCCTTATCCGCGCAGTTGAGAAGTTCGATTACACCAAGGGCTTCAAGTTTTCCACGTATGCTACGTGGTGGATTCGCCAGGCAATCACGCGCGCTATCGCCGACCAGGCTCGTACCATCCGCATCCCGGTTCATATGGTTGAAACCATCAACAAACTCGTTCGCATTCAGCGTCAGCTGCTGCAGTCGTTGGGTCGCGAACCTACTCCTGAAGAAATCGCCGAGGAAATGGGCCTTACCCCCGAGCGTGTTCGCGAAATCCAGAAAATCAGCCAGGAGCCGGTTTCCCTCGAAACCCCTATCGGCGAAGAGGAAGATTCCCAGCTGGGCGACTTCATCGAAGACGACGCAGCCATCGTTCCTCCCGATGCGGCATCCTTCAGCATGCTGCAGGAGCAGCTTTCCAAAACGCTGGAAGGCTTGGCTGAGCGCGAGCGCAAGGTTATCTCCCTGCGCTTCGGCTTGGAAGACGGACATCCTCGCACGCTCGAGGAAGTTGGCCGTGAGTTTGGCGTAACCCGTGAGCGTATTCGCCAGATTGAATCGAAGACGCTTGCCAAACTGCGTCATCCTTCCAGGTCGCAGAAGCTGAAAGATTATCTGGAAGATTAACCTGTTGCGCCGTTCTTTGAGCGGCGCAACGTTTGTGAGGCGTAGGCGTTTCGGCGCGGAAGAGCTCCGTACGGAAACCGCCAAAGGGCGAGGCGTGGCATGGATGCCAGCGTCTCGCCCTTTTCGTTCGACGCAGATCCGATGCCGCAATGCAATTGCATGCTTGGGTTGCCGGAGCCTTTCGGGGGTGTCCGTCTTTGCCGTTCGCGCATGCCTCTTCAATTGTTTGATTCGATTGCTATTTATCGCCAGGCGATGCAGTACTATCGAACTCGGATAAAACCACCAACGCAAGGAGCCCCTTATGGACAACGGACAACTTGAGTTTTTTGCTACGTGCCCTCAGGGGTTTGAGCATATTCTTGCCGACGAATTGAAGCGTCTGCGCGCTCAGAGCGTGCGCCCCCTGAAGGGCGGCGTCGCTTTTTTCGGAACGAAGGTGGAAGGTTACCGTGTGTGCCTGTGGTCGCGCATTGCTTCTCGTGTTCTGCGCGTTATGGGTCGCGTTGAGGCCTATAGCGCCGAAGCGCTCTATGATGGCGTAAAGGCATTGCCTTGGGCAGCGGTGATCGGCGATGGCGCCACTATTGCCGTTACTGCACGTGGTACCAACGATGCTTTGCGCAACACTCAGTTTGCGGGGCTGAAGGTGAAGGATGCCGTATGCGACCGCTTGCGCGAAGCGCGAGGCAAACGCCCCGATGTGCAGCCTCAGCGTCCCGATGTGCCTATTTGGGTATCGATTCATGGTAAGAAGGCAACCGTTTCAATCGACTATGCCGGTGAATCGCTTCATCGCAGAGGCTATCGTGTGCCTGGTGAAAACGTTGAAGCTCCTTTGAAGGAAGCTCTTGCCGCTGGCATGCTGGTGTGGGGCGGATGGGATCGCGTGGCGGCTCCCGCCCTGCGTCGCGCCAAAGCGGAACGCGCTGGAACCGGTGGCTCGGTGGAGGCACCGGTGTTCGTCGATCCCGCCTGCGGCAGCGGAACGCTGGTTCTTGAAGCGGCTATGATGGCAACCGACCGAGCCCCGGGCCTTTCTCGCGATTATTGGGGCTTCGAGGGTTGTGCCGATTTCGATGCAGATGAATTCGATGATCTTTTGGCAGATGCCGATGAGCGTTTTGAACGTGGCATGGAAGATGCGCCGCAGCTGTTCGGCTTCGACATCGACTCCCAAGCGGTGGGCATTGCGCGAGGCAACGCGCGGCGTTTGGGCCTTTCGAAGTTGGTCACCTTCGGTTGCGCCGATTGCTCCGACTTGCCCGTCAACTTGCATCAGAACGGCGTTGAGCTCGATCAGCGTGGTTTTATTGCCATCAATCCGCCGTATGGTATGCGCCTTTTGGCTCATGGGCTCGATGGATTCTATGAGCATCTTTCTCAGGGTCTGCGCGAGCTACCCGATTCGTGGAGCATGACGGTGATCACCCCCGATGCTGATTTCGATGGTTCGGTGGGCTTTGAGGCGCAACGAACCTTGCCGGTTTACAACGGCGCTATCGAGGCTGCGCTTCGCAGCTATCGTTTGGGCCATTCCAGCATCATCGAGGTTCCCCTTGTGGCGCTTGAGGGGGCTGAAGTTAAGGTTGCCGTTACTTCTGATCACGCGCTGCAGTTCGCAGCACGTTTGCGCAAAATGGCAAAAGCGCGCCGCAAGTGGGCGCGAAAGAACAAGGTGCACGCATATCGCGTCTACGATGCCGACTTGCCCGATTATGCCGTTGCCGTCGATGTCTTTGAAGAGCAAGGCTCGGGCGATACGAATTTGCTCATAACCGAATATCAGGCGCCGAAAGAGATTGACCCTGCGAAGGCAACGCGTCGGTTCAAGGACGCGTGCGCTGTTGCTCCCGTGCTTTTGGGTGTACCCGAAGAGCGCCTGTTCACGCGCGTGCGCCGTCAGGCGAAAGGTGGATCCCAATATCGTCGTGAAGAGCATATCTCCCATCGCATCATTGTCGAGGAGGGGGGACATCCCTTCGAGCTCGATCTTTCGGGTTATTTGGATACGGGTCTTTTCCTCGACCATCGTATTACTCGCGGTATGGTGGGCGAAATGGCGGCTGATAAGCGCTTCCTTAACCTATTTGCCTATACTGGTACGGCAACGGTTTATGCTGCGGTAGGTGGCGCTGCTTCAACCACTACGGTCGACATGAGCCAGACCTATCTTGACTGGGCGAAGCGCAACATGAAAAATGCGGGCTTTATGGGCCGTCAGCATCGGTTTGTCCGCGCGGACGTTCTTTCCTGGATTGAACAGGCTGCCGAAGAAGAAGCCGGTTGCTACGATTTGGTATTCCTTGACCCGCCCACGTTCTCCAACTCGAAAACCATGGGCGAGCGCACCTGGGATATCCAGCGTGATCACGCTGAGCTTTTGCGCTTGGTGCGTCGTCTTCTTGCTCCTGGCGGCACCATTGTGTTCTCCGGAAACCTGCGTTCGTTCAAGCTTGATGAAGTGAAAGTGCGTGCTTGCGGGTTGAGCATCGAAAATGTCACCGCAAAAACTATCCCTGAAGATTTTTCGCGTAATCCACGCATCCATTTTTGCTATCTGCTTACCGATTTGCGTGGGTAGGAGCTTCCTCACATGATGGAAAAGATCAGGGCCTTCCTTTCGAAGGAGGCGGTGCTGGTCGTTGCGGCTTTGGCGGCTGTGATGTCATGTGCACTGGTCCCCTTTGACGAAGGTTATGCTTCGTACGTCGATTGGCGCACGTTGGCTTTGCTGTTTTCCCTGATGGCGGTTGTAACGGGCTTGCGTTTCATGGGTGTGATGCGCCTGCTTGGCAGCTGGGCTGTGTCGCGGGCGTCTTCTGTGCGCGCCTTGGCATTCGCGTTGGTTGCGCTAACCTTCGTTAGCTCCATGGCGGTAACCAATGACGTGGCCCTTATCACCTTTGTCCCTCTTGCCCTTGTCGTGCTCGCCGAGGCGGGGGAAAGTCGCTTTACGGCTTCCGTGGTGGTTCTCATGACGATGTCGGCGAATTTGGGCAGCATGCTGTTGCCCGTTGGGAATCCGCAGAACCTCTTCCTCTATCGCGTATCGGGCATGGACTTTTCCAGTTCGTGTTGATCATGGTGCCCGTTGTTGCTCTGTCTGCGGTTATGCTGGTTGCGGCGGTGCTGATTGTGTTTCGTGGCAATGCAGAAGGGCTTTCCTATCGCGCGTCTTGCAAAGCCCTTCCCAAACCCACTGGGCGTCAAGGGTTTATGTTTGTCTCGTACCTGCTTTTGTTTGTTTTGAGCGTTATGGCGGTAGTGGGTTTTATTGACGCTTTTGCCGTTGCTATCCTCGTTGCCTTTGTATTGCTCTTCCTTGATAGGCGTTCGTTGGCGAAGGTCGATTATGGTCTTTTGATTACTTTCGTGGCTCTCTTTGTATTTGTGGGCAACATGGCTCGCGTTCCTGCGGTGCACGAAGCGCTTTCAGCCCTGGTGGGCATCGCGCCGTTTTGTGCGGCAGTGGGATCAAGTCAGGTGATAAGCAACGTGCCTGCCGCCGTTTTGCTGTCTGGTTTCACCAACGACTGGACCGCCCTTATAGTGGGAACGAATCTCGGCGGGCTGGGAACGCCTATTGCTTCTATGGCCAGCCTTATCTCGCTGAAGATTGCCACCGCTTCGGGCTTGGTGGGCAAGCGTCATTACTTGGCGGTGTTCACGGTTTGGAATGTGGCGTTTCTTGCCGCGCTATGCGGGGCAAACATGCTGTTTGGATGGGCTTAGCGCCTATTGGAGCGCCTAATGGTTGGCGCGGCCGCCGGGCTGCTAGTTCGCGCCTCTTTCTCCGCGGAGCAAAGCATCTACCAGATCGTTATCTTCCTTGCTGGGCGACCCCAATGGCAACCCGCACGCCTCAAAGAAGTGGCTGCCCGCAAATTGGCGGGCGCGGAATGATCCATGCACGCCGTCGTCGAGGTAGCGAATGCGGCTGCGGCAGTCGGTGGTGCCGCAGAAGAGCATGCCGTGCTTTTTAATGTAACGTGCGTACGTTTCTGTTTCCGACCACAGCATAACGCCTGCCATGTTTTCGAGCTCATAGGCAACGGCATAGTTGGTCCAGCTGATATCTCGTTGCCGCACGTAGCGATCGAGGAGCGATGCCATGCGGGTTACGCGGCGCAGCGTTTCAGTGGCGCCGATGAAGAGCGCATTGCTGGGCACTTCTATTCCGAGTGCCGATATTTTGCTCAGTGCCTCTTCTTGCGTGCGGTGGTCGAGCATGACGCCTGGCACCGTGAGTTTCATGGATTCATCGGGGAACAGCTCTATAGCCGAATGGCTAGAGCTGCCGGGGATTCCTTTCGATGTGCGGAATATCAGGGAGTCGTGCGCATGCTGGACATGGCAGCTCATGCCTTGTTGGGCAAAGGCGGATCGCATGGCAATCACATGGCTTTCCTGAGCAGCCCTGGAGGGCGTGTCAGCGGCGCGGCGTCCCATTCGGTACAGATACAGGCTGAACAACGGGAGCGGGGCTTCGGAAGGGCTTATACCCTGTGGAGTGCGCAGCGAATCGGCGGGGTACCACACGGTACGCTGACAGTATTCGCGTATTTCTTGCTTTCGCTTGGTTGCCTTGCTGTAAAGCTCCACTAACGCCGACCCTAACGCAGGCCCCGAGGTGGATCCCTCTCGTATCTCAACAATGCCATCGGCGACATAGGGAGGGAAATCTCCTTCGTGAACCTGAACCACTACGGCGCCCTGGTTGGGGTTTGCTGGATCGGGAATAAAACGTGCATCGAACCGTGGGGTAGGGGAAACATGGTGGCGGCAGAGTTCGCCGAATATCTGGGAGAAATCAGCCGATAGCTTCGGAACGGGGCATACCGCTTTGTCCCCATCGGCAATGCCGATTACAAGCCATCCGCCATGGGAATTGGCGAACGAGGCGATAATTTTAGGTATCTTGGTGCGCACGTTGTCGTTCCACGTGCGCTTGAATTCAAGCGCGAATCCTTCTTCGAGATCCTTTAATTGTGCGAGGTCGGCATAAGTCACTTCATCAAGGCTTTTGGGTCTGCCCTGCTCGTTGCGAAATGGACTGTACATGGTAACCCCCCCCTCATTTCCCATGAGACCATAATAGCGTGTCGGGGCCTCTTCTTATTCTCCCGAATAAGTGTTCTTGTTTTGCGGTAGGGTTTCTTTTTCCGATTGCCGCTTCGCAGCGTATTCCTCTTCTATCTGCTTGGCGAACTCATCCATCTTCGATTCGCCTTCGCTCTTTATGCCGAACAGGGTGCGCCCGCTTGAAACGCGGGGCTTCACGTCGCCGGCAAGTTCGGTGGCCAGTGCTTGCTGGATGCGCTCCCAGCGCTTTTGGAACTCGTTGTCCATGATTGCGCCCTATGCCAGCGTCCGCTTCAGGTGTTCAAGTAAAGCGATGCATCCTGCGTCCACGTCGTTGAAAGTCACTTCGAAATCGCCCGTGTACCAGGGGTCGGCAACGTCGCGGTTGGCGCCCGTCCAGTCCAAAAGCAGGCTCAGCTTGCCTTCGGGGTCGTTTTTGAACAGACGGCGCATGTCGCGCATGTTGTAGGCGTCCATGCCAACAAGGTAGTCGAAGCGCTCGTAGTCTTCCTTGGTTGCCAGGCGTGCCGCGCGCGGTTCGTAGGGCACGCCGTAGCGGTCCAGCACGCCCTTCGTGCCATAGTGCGTATCGCTGCCCAACTCGTCGCGATGCATGGCGGCCGATTCAACGTACACGGCACCTTCAAGCCCCGCCTTGCGCACGCGCTCCTTCATAACGAACTCCGCCATAGGCGAGCGACAGATGTTGCCGTGGCAAACGAAGAGGATGTTGATCATGGATTGCCTTTCAGTGGTTTGCGGCGATGAGGTAACTATAGCGTGGTTCTAAGCGTTGGCAAGCTTGAGTAATTGGGGAAGGGTGAGTGACGGGAATAAAAAAAGACCCGCCGTAGCGGATCTTTGAAATTCTGGCTCCCCGGGTAGGATTCGAACCTACAACCCTCCGGTTAACAGCCGGATGCTCTGCCGTTGAGCTACCGAGGAATTCGGTGCGTTCTTCGTGACGCAAGAAATTATTATACGCATCTTGAGAATCGGTGCAACATCTTTTTTGAAAAAAGTTGCAACTCGATTCCCATCAGCGTAAACAGTGAATTAGCGCCTGCGCAGCGAAGGCCTCCTGCGGCCTCTGCCAGTACGTGCTGCGCGCTTAGTGGGGCGCTTGGGGTTGGGGATAAGGCGATCGTCGGCATACTCAAAGCCTTCGACGTCGTGCGTTTCCAACAGATGTTGCGTGTGGTATTCGATTTCGCGCAAATCAAGGAGCTGATCCGGGGAAAGGAACGTGTAGGCAGCACCTGATTCGCCTGCGCGACCCGTACGCCCGATTCGATGGATGTAATCCTCAGGGGAGTCGGGCACAGTGAGGTTGACGACGTAGCTCACATCGGTGATATCGATGCCACGCGCCAGGACGTCGGTGGCAACCAGCACGTCTATCTTGCCCTCGCGGAAGTTTTTCAGCGCGCGGTCGCGTTTGCCTTGATGCTTGTCTGCGTGGATGCTGTCAGCTTTTACGCCCGCATCCTTCAAACGCGTGGCGCACGAATCTGCGGATTGCTTGGTGCGGGTAAACACGATGACGCGTTCCGCCCCTTGCTCTTTGAGCAAGGCAACAAGGAGATCCTGTTTCTGGCGCTCTGAAACAGGCAGCAGGTATTCGTTTACCGTGTCGGCGGTTTCACCCTTGTGGGCGATCTCGATAACCTCTGGATCGGCCTGTACGAGTTTTGCCTTCGCTTGAACGTCGGGCGTTAACGTGGCGCTGAACAAGAAGGTTTGACGTTCTTTGGGCGTCATGCGCACGATTGAGTTCACAGGGGGCCAGAAGCCCATGTCCATCATGCGATCGACTTCGTCAAGCACAAGATAGTGGATGTTTTCCAGGGAAAGAAGGCCCTGCTGCGCCAAGTCAAGCAAGCGTCCAGGGGTGGCAATAAGCACATCGCAGCCTTTTTTGAGCTTTTCTACCTGGGTAGAATATTTTTTACCGCCAATTACGGTAAGCGTACGGAACTTGGTGGTTTGCGCGATGGCGCTAGCGCATTCGGAAATCTGCTGAGCCAGTTCGCGTGTCGGCGCCAAAATCAACGCGTAGGGGCCCTTTTTGGGTCGCTTTGAGCCGAAGTGACGCACCATTTGATCGAAGATAGGAAGCAGATAGGCGAGTGTCTTTCCTGTACCGGTTTGTGCGGCAGCCAGGATGTCTTTTCCTTCGATTCCCGGTGGAATGGAAAGCGCCTGTACAGGGGTAGGTTCGGTGAAGCCAAGATTCTCAATGGCTTCCAATGAGGGCTTGGACAAGCCAAGCGTATTAAAAGTTGAGATAGTCATGCCTTTCAGTGTAGGGGACGGAAGGGCAATAGTCTATGCGGAAGATAAGCAATGGTATACTTTCCCAATGCATCCAACGCCGTTTGAGTGCGGCTCAATCACCCTTACGAATCAAACGAAAGAGGCACTGTTCGTTATGAGCTCTAATAGTTTTGAAGCAAGCCAGAAGCGCAGCGAGGCAATTCGCGCCGACCTTGAAGTAAATCCCGGCAAGTACACGATGCTTACGGGCGACCGTCCTACGGGTCGTTTGCATCTGGGTCACTATTTCGGCACTATCAAGGAACGCGTTGCGCTGCAGAACAAAGGCGTTACCACGCGAGTCATCATCGCTGATTATCAGGTAATCACCGATCGCGATACCACGGACAACATTCAGGACAACGTTCGCAACATGGTTATCGACTATCTCGCATGCGGCATCGATCCTGAAAAAACGATGATCTTTACCCATTCCGCGGTTCCTGCTTTGAATCAGCTTATGCTCCCGTTCCTTTCTTTGGTATCCGAGGCAGAGCTCCTTCGTAACCCCACGGTTAAGGCCGAGCAGGAAGCATCGGGTCATGCCCTTACTGGCCTTCTCCTTACTTATCCTGTGCATCAGGCATGCGATATTTTGTTCTGCAAGGGCAATATCGTACCCTGCGGCAAGGATCAGCTGCCTCATATCGAACAGACCCGCCAAATCGCTCGTCGTTTTAACGAGCGTTACAGCTACGTGTTCCCTGAGCCTGAATGTCTCCTGAATGACGATGTGCCCGAGATTCCCGGTTTGGATGGCCGCAAGATGTCGAAGAGCTATGGCAATGCCATCAGCCTTTCGTTTACGGCAGAAGAAACCGCCAAGATCATCAAGAAGTCCAAGACCGATTCCGAGCGTTTCATCACGTTCGATAAGGAAAACCGCCCCGGCGTATCGGCTCTTCTTACCACGGCAGCCTTGTGCACGGGTCGTACCGAAATGGAAATTGCCGAGGAAATTGGCAACGGGGGTTCAGGCACGCTTAAGAAATACGTCACTGAAGCGGTTAGCGAGTACCTTGCTCCTATCCGCGAGCGCCGTGAGGCAATTGCTGCAAAGCCTGGCTATGTTGAAGAGGTTCTGCACGAAGGTAATCGCAAAGCGAACGAAATCGCCAATACAACTTTGGACGAGGTTCGTGAAGCCATGCACATGGTTTACTAGGGTTTCGATTCACGCTTAAAAACAGCTGGGCGTATAAAACGGCTGAGCATGAAAAGCGGCTAGGCATATGCGCCTAGCCGCTTTTTGTTGGAGGATATCGTGCAAGGTCGAGGCGCGGTGGGCGGATAAATATCCAAACATCACGGCAAGCGAGGATTTCCATGTTTGCAGGGTGCTGCAACGGCTGTGAGGGATCTTTGCGCGTTAATGTGTCGATCCTTGGGAATGGAAGTGGCAAAAGCGGTAAAGTACGCTAGAATAATCAATCGCAGCTTCTGACGAAGCTGCCGCATCGGGCCCATAGCTCAATGGTGGAGCAGGGGACTCATAATCCTTTGGTTCTCGGTTCGAATCCGGGTGGGCCCACCATCAGGAAACATTGGCCGTCACTTCGAGTGGCGGCTTTTTTATTTGGGCGTCCTTTTTTGATGTGAGCGATATTGCGCGCATCAAAGTGCTGCTACATTCTAAAGCTATATATACTTGCAGCTTTGGCTCTGTTGGCTATATACAGCCCGTTTGCTGGTTTATGCAACCCTCATTCTTTGGCGACGGTACTTGCTCTTCTCTTTGAAGCGGAAGCAGCCGGCAGTTGCGCAAAAAATAAGCCACCTGCGATGGTGCAGGTGGCTTATTTAGCCGATGGATGGAATGCGGGGTTATTTAACTTCTTTACGGAAACGCTTAGCCTTTTTAAGCGATGGGCGTTCTTCGTCGATTTGCTTCATCGTGATAATGGTCATAACGATGAGTACGATGTTGATAAGGCATGCAGGGCTGATGATGTGAATCATGAAAAGAGCAACAAGCTCAATAGCGATAGAAATGCCCAGCAGAGCGTACATAAGGCCGTTTACAAACCCATTGCTAGCGCGGTCGTACATCCAAGCAAAGCCCTTAAGATTGAGGATTACGCTAGCTACAGCGGTCCATAGGCAAACCAGTGCCTCAATGCGGACAAGGGTGGCAAGACGATAGCCGTTGTATTCCCAACCGCCAGTAGCTCGAAGCTCCCAGTCGGTAAACGTTTCGCCGGAAAACCAACCAAGCAATGTACAGGCAAGGCCCCAAGCCAAAAGGATCATTGCGTAGATAAAGTAAGCATTCCAAATATGATGCATCTTGGTGCGAAGGGGAGTCATAGGGTAGCCATCGTCGCCGATCTTGGTGCCATCCTCTGTGTACCAGATTTCCAGAGGTTTTTTCTGGGGTTTATCTTTTTCCTTCTTTTGTTTGTCCTTCTTATTGAAAAGTGCCATGTACAGCCTTCCTAAAAGGGTGACGCGAAAATACTGAGCTTCAATTCTATATGAACCTCGGATAAGTACAGTCGAGCGAGTGCTCTTATCCGAAGAAAGACAGAACTTACAGTAATGGATTCATGTCGATGCGAAAGCGGCAGGTTATAGCCGTATAAGGATTGAACCCGTTGCTTTCGTATATGGAGAAGTGGACTAGGTAGATAATCAGCCAACGTGATTTTGCATCTTGGCAAACTGGTGATTTGTGCAAAACAGGATGCTTGGTGTCTCGATAGAGTAGGGGGGGCAGCCGAACATGCTCTTACAAAAAAAGGGGAAGCATATGCTTCCCCTTTTCCCGGAATCTAGCCAAGATAACTCTTGGTTGAAAGAGTCAGAACTAGTCGAGCTTAGAGCCAGCGATCCAGGTCTGGTACTCGAGAGTACCGTCATGATCCTCAACGCCCTTAGCGATGGTGATGCGCTGTACGGTAGGAGCGCCTTCCTCAAGCCACATAGCGCGGCAGTCGCGATAAAGGAGTTCGGTAGGACCATAAGGAGAATCCTCGAAGTAACCGTCGCCACCGAAGATCTCGAGCATCTCGTCGGAAACGAGACGAACGGTGTCGATGGAGAACAGCTTGCAGATTGCAGCCTTCTCGGATACGTACTCGCCGTTGTTGTCCAGATCGAAGTCATCGCAGAAGTCGATGATGGTGCAGCGAAGAGCATGGATCATCATCTGCATGTTAGCGAGCTTTACGCGGATAGCCTGACGCTTGATGATCGGCTTACCGAAGGTAACGCGGTCGCGTGCACGAGCGATGGACATCTCGAACATACGCTGAGAAATACCGAGGTTAGAAGTTGCGATGTGTACGCGGGAAACCGCGAGAGAGTGCATAGCAACCTTCATGCCCTCGCCACGCTTGCCGAGCATCAATTCGGGCTCGAGCTCAACGTTGGTGAACTTGAGGCCGGTGTGACCGGAGCCACGGCAGCCCATCATGTGAGGCATAGGAACGAGTTCGAAGCCAGGACGATCCATAGGAACGAAGAAGGCGGACAGACGATCGTCGCCCTGCTTGTCAGGATCGGTTACGCAGATTACGTAAGAGAACTGAGAGCAGTCGGTGTGAGAAATGAGCCACTTCTCGCCATTGAGGATCCACTTACCCTTTTCTTCGTCCCATACAGCGGTGGAGTGCAGGTCAGCACCGGTGCCGCCAGACTTCTCGGTCAGAGCGAAGTTGGTGAAGATGGTCTTATCCTGGAAGAGAGGCATGTACTTCTCTTTGATCTCGGGCTGACCGAAATCGTTGAGGATGCGCCAGTTCAGGTCAGATGCATAGTGCATGTGCATACGCATGCCCGAAGGACCACGGGAGAACTCTTCCTGAACCTGCAGGATTTCCTTCTCGGAGAGGCCCCATCCACCGTACTCTACAGGGAGAGAATAACGATAGATGTCGTTGTCGATGTTGGACTGGTAGAACTTCTCGGGGAACGTGTTGGTTACCTCGATCTCCTTCTGCCATTCGGTGTAAGGACCTTCGACCATGTCGCGAACCTTCTTGAGGTACGCCTTAAACTGCTCGTCGGTGATGGTTGCATTCGGATTCATAAACCCTCCTAATCGGTTTGTGAATGGAACCTTTCGGTTCCTGATTAACCCTTATGCGGCAGATTCCGGATATTCCGCTACAAGCAGTTTAGCATTCTCGCGTTAAGAGGTGTCCAATAGGATATGCACAATCTAAAAACTTCTATCTATAGGCTTGCTCTATCGTTCAATTTTGAGTAATTTCACTCGACAGCGCTTCACCTCGCAAGATGTTTTATACATAAATTAGTAGTAATTCCAGACGGTTCAATTCACTAGTTTTTATTGACTATTCGTGATCACGTTCACATACATTTACGGAAATGGCATCAGGGCTGAAAATCAATAGATCTGCCCTATGGAAATCTGCAAGATGAATCGGTAATTTTTTACTCCATCTATCTTTTTCCTATTGGACAGCTTTGTTCTTGCGATTAAACTCAACTACAGCAGAAAGTCCGTTTTCTGGCATGCAATCATGTCAGAACTAGTTCGTTTGCCCTTGGAAGGGGCGGGCGAGGAGAAGGAGAAGATTATGGATTTTGCTCTCACCGACGAGCAGGAACTTCTTGTTGAGTCCCTCAAGGAGTATGCAGACCGCTACTTCGACGATGAGTCCGTACGTCAGATGTATGAAAACCATCAGGTTAGCGCCGAGGCCCAGGACGCATATCGCGACGCAGGCTTCCCCTTCATGGGCCTTCCCGAAGAGGTTGGTGGCATTCCTACGGACCACGTAACTCTGGGTCTCATGACCGAGAAGCTCTATGAGTTCACTGGTGCTATGACTCCCTTCATGACCGGTATGCTCGCTTGCGCTGACCTTGCAGAGTTCGGCACTCCTGAGCAGTCCGCAGTTATCATGGAAGAGTACGAGAAGTCCGGCCAGTCCGTTGCTGCTCTCTGCCTCTCTGAGCCCGCTGCTGGTTCCGACAACATGGGCATGACCATGACCTCTAAGAAGCAGGCTGATGGTACGTATGTCCTGAACGGTCAGAAGACTTGGGTTACCAATGGTGCTGACGTTCCTTACTACATCGTTATCTGCAAGGACGAGGAACCTGCTCGCGAAAACAACAAGATGTCTCTCTGGCTTGTTAAGCGCGAGACCGAGGGTGTTTCCACCGCTCACCTGACCAAGCTTGGTCAGCACACCGTTCCTTTCGTTGACGTATTCTTCGACAATGTTGTTGTTGACGAGTCCCAGCGCATTGGTGAAGCTGGTGCTGGTTGGCTGCTGCTCATGAAGAACTTCGAGTTCGAGCGCTGCCTCGTTGTTGCTCAGGGTCTTGGCCTTGCTCAGGCTGCTCAGAACGATGCTATCGCTTACGCTAAGGAGCGCATCGCTTTCGGTAAGCCGATCATCACCAACCCCCGTGTTCAGGGCCTCATCGAGCAGAACGAAATCATGCTTCAGCAGACCCGTCATTGGCTGTACTATTGCCTCTGGAAGCTCGATCAGGGTCAGTCCATCAACGCTGACATCGCTATGCTGAAGTCTTGGGGCACTCGTGCTCATCTTCAGATTGCTGATAATGCAATTGAGGTATATGGCGGCCTCGGTTATACTGAGGAAGTTCGTGTTGGTCGCATTTGGCGTGACCTTCGTGGTAATATGCTCGCTGGCGGTACGTGTGAGGTTATGGACTACATCGCCGGTCGTGCAATTCCTAAACTGTATAAGTAACCCTACGCGCACTGCTGCACGTAACTCCCGTTTGTATAGGTAATACAAGGAGAATAGGAGCAAGAAAGTTATGAAAATTGTTGTCGCAGTTAAAGTAGTAGCTGACGACCAGGACATCTTCGTCGCTGGCGATCGTACGCTTGACTACTCTAAGGCTCATCAGGTCATCAGCTCTTACGACAAGAACGCTATCGAAGCTGCAGCTCAGCTCGCTGCTGCTAACGACGGTACCGTTACTGTTATCAGCGCTGCAACCTCCAAGGCTACCGACGCTAAGCTGAAGAAGGATATCCTTTCTCGCGGCGTTGACGAGCTCATCATGGTTACCGATGATGCTTTGGCAACCGCTGACTCCTTCGCAACCGCTCAGGTTCTGAAGGGCATCGTTGAGGACAAGGTTTCCGATTACGACCTGATCCTCACTGGCGACGGTTCCGCTGACTTCTATGCTGGTCAGGTAAACGTTCAGCTCGCAGCTGCTCTTGGTGTACCCACCATCAACGAAGTTACCTCTATCGCTGCTGAAGGCGACAAGGTTGTTGTTGAGCGCACGCTCGAAGATGAAGTTGAGGAGATCGAGGTTCCCCTCCCCGCAGTTATCGCTGTATCTCCTTCCATCGGTGAGCCTCGCATCCCTGGCATGCGTGAGATCCTCGCAGCTGGCAAGAAGCCTTCCACCGTTGACGAGCTTGCTGGTGGCGTAGACGCTAAGATCGAGATCGAGGAGACCAAGGCTCCTGAGCTCGCTCCCCGTAAGCAGCAGATCTTCGAAGAAGGCGACATCGACGCATTTGCGGCGGCTGTTGCTGAGGCACTCAAGTAGAGATAAGGCGGTTCTAAAACATGAAAGCATTTGTTCTTGCAGAATCTACCGATGCTCAGCGCGCTCTCTGCGCTGGTGCTCGTACCATCGCTGACGAAGTAGTACTCGCAGTTGTTAAGGGTGCTCCTCTCACGGGCGTTGCCGACAAGGCATACGACGTAGAGCTTCCCGAAGGCCAGCCCGTTGAGAACGCTGCTGCTGGCGTTCAGGCTGCCTATGAAGCCGCTCAGCCCGACGTAGTGCTCGTTGAGCCTACTCCCCGCAATAAGATCCTCGCTGGTCTTCTTGCTGCTAAGCTCGGCACCGCTGTTGTTTCCGACGTTACCGCATTCGACGGCGACGTTGTAACCAACATGTACTTCGGTGGCCTCGCTGCAAACAAGCAGAAGGCAACTGGCGCTAAGGTTTACACCGTAGCTGGTACCGCTTTCGCAGACGCAGAAGCAACTGGTTCCGACGATGTTGAGACCATCGCTTATGCTGCTCCCGAGAAGGCTCTCGTTCTTCGTGGCACCAAGGCTGTTCCCCGTGAGGGCGCAGACCTCACCAAGTGCGACGTTGTTGTTGGTGCTGGTCGTGGCTTCGCTGAGGAAGCTGACCTCCAGATGGCTCGCGATCTCTGCGCTAAGGTTGGCGCTGAGCTCGGTTGCTCTCGTCCTCTGGCTGAGAACGTTGATTGGCTGCCCCGCAACCTCTATATCGGCGTTTCCGGTCTGCAGCTTGCTCCCAAGGCTTACATTGCTCTCGGCATTTCCGGCCAGATGCAGCACATGGTAGGCGTTCAGGGTGCTGACACCATCATCGCAGTTAACAAGGATCAGAACGCACCTATCTTCAAGCAGTGCGACTACGGTATCGTTGGCGATATCTACAAGGTTCTTCCTGCCTTGATCGAAGCGCTGTAAAAGCGTATTATTGCAGGGCGCAGTTTTCTGCGCCCTGTTTTTTTGTTCACACTCTGAAAGGAACAGCATGTCCGATTTTGACGCGATTGTCGTCGGTGCTGGCTGCGCAGGTTCTGTTGCTGCCTACACCCTCGCATCCGCAGGCAAGTCGGTTCTTGTCGTTGAGCGTGGTCAGTACGCTGGCGCCAAGAACATGACCGGTGGCCGTATCTACACGCATTCGCTGGCCAAGGTATTCCCGAACTATCAGGAAGCTCCTTTGCAGCGCAAGGTTACTCATGAGCGCATTTCGCTTATGTCGCCTGACTCCAATTTCACTATTGACTATGCAGCCCGTGAGCTCGAAGAGGCTGGTAAAGAGTCCTACACTGTACTGCGTGGCCCCTTTGATCAGTGGCTGGCAGAGCAGGCTGAAAATGCCGGTGCTGAATTTATTTACGGCATTGCAGTTGAAGACCTCATTATTGAAGATGGCAAGGTAAAGGGCATTCTCGCATTTGGTGACGAGATTACTTCCGATGTTGTAATCCTCGCTGACGGCGTCAACTCCCTCCTCACTTCCAAGGCTGGTCTTTCCAAGAAGGCTCCTGCTATTCATCAGGTTGCTGTTGGCGCTAAGGAAACCATCGAGCTTCCTGCCGATGTTGTTGAAAGCCGCTTCCTTTGCAATCCTGGCGAGGGCGCTTCCTGGCTCTTCGCTGGTGACTGCTCCAATGGCATCATTGGTGGCGCATTTGTTTATGCTAACCAGGAATCCGTTTCTGTTGGCATTGTAGCCACCATGAGCGAAGTTCTTAAGCAGGACATTCCTGTTTATCAGATGCTTGAGAACTTCAAGAACCGTCCGGAGATCAAACCTCTTATCGCTGGCGGCAAGACCGTAGAATACTCTGGCCATGTTGTTCCCGAGGGCGGCATCAAGATGATGCCTGAGATCATTGGTGACGGCGTTGTTGTTGCTGGTGATGCAGCTATGCTGTGCATGAACCTCGGCTACACCGTTCGCGGCATGGACCTTGCTGTTGAGTCTGGCGCTATTGCTGCTAAGGCTGTTATCAAGGCTCTCGATGCTGGTGATACCTCCAAGGCTGGTCTTGCTGAGTACAAGACTATGCTCGACAATTCCTTCATCATGCGTGATATGAAGATGTACGAGGATGCTCCTGAATTCCTCGAGAACTGCCCTGGCATGTTCCGTGGTTATCCTGAGATGATCCGCGACATCATGACCCCGCTCTTCAAGGTTGACGGCGAACCTCGCCAGCACGTTATGAAGCTTGCGCTTCCTCCGGTTAAGCGCCAGGGTCTGTTCAAGCTCGCTAAGGTTGCTATGAAGGGAGTGAAGGCACTGTGATCGACATCACTGTTAACGTCGACGAGAAGCTTTCCCTCAACAAGTTTGAGGTCGACGAAGAAAACGCTCATATCAAGATTAAGGAAGGCGTTAAGGCTTCCGATCCTGAGTTCCAGAAGCTCGTTATGTGCTGCCCTGCAGCGCTCTATAAGATGCCCGCTGAGGGCGACGAGCCCATTTTCGACTACGCTGGTTGCCTCGAGTGCGGTACGTGCCGCATGATTTGTGGTGAAACCATTCTCGAAAAATGGGAGTATCCTCAGCCTACCATGGGCGTTCAGTATCGCTTCGGCTAGGAATTTTTCGCATAAGCGTACAGTTGTTTCTTGATTGCATTAGCGACCTACCAACGGTAGGTCGCTTTTTTTATGTCTTAGCAAGCAGCTATTCTTCTCTAGGTTATTTTCAATGAGGTCAGATCGGGCTCCATGACATGAGTGCTTTCTTGATGTTTCCAATAAATGGCATGCATTATTAAATATTGCATCAAATTATTAAACCTATAAGCATCAGTTATAATAGGGTTGTATTCGCATTATTCGAATGAATTAGAAGTCCTTAAACGGCAGGTCTAACATAAATATGTCTTGATCCGTCGTTTTCATCAGGGGATCTCGCATGGTTCAAGCATTCCATTGAGGGAAAAGAGAGAGAGGAAGGGGAAGTTATGAGCGCAGCAAAGCAAGCAACTAAGTACTTGTTCGCAATTGCGACAGTGTACATGTGTTATTTAACACACGGCGTTCAGGCGATTATCTTCAGTCAAAACCAGGTGAACTTCTACACGCAATGGGGCTTCACCGACGCAACGGCAGGTGCCGCTGCGGTATCAACGGCAATCATGTGGGTTGGAATTGGTAAGTTCATTAGTGTTTGGATCGGAGGCGAAATCTCTGACCGCATTGGCCGTAAGATCATGGCAGTTGGCGGTGGTGTTCTTTACATCATTTCGTTCGTGATCATGCTCGTTACCGACAACGCTACGGTCGCATGTGTGGCAGGTTTCCTTTCCGGTGTTGCCACTTCTGGTTTCTGGGATGGTTCGCTTTACCCTGCAATTGCTGAAGCAAATCCCAAGTATTCTGCATCTACCACGATCGGCATCAAGCTGGTTATCTCCATTTCCGGTATCGTTTATCCTCTGTTCGTGGCTATGAACAGTGGTGCTAACTGGCACATCAACGTTATGATTCCTATCGTGATGTCCGTTATCGCTACCATCATGGCAATCTGCACTCCGTTTATTTATGACGACGAGCGCAAGATCGCAGCCTCCGACGGCGATGAAGAGGGCGCAAAGAACAAGGCTCAGGAAGAAATCCAGGCAGCCAAGGACGCTATGCTCGAGCAGCCCAATGCTATGGTTAACGCTTGCACGCTGTTCTTCGGTTTCCTAATCATGTTCATCATGTACGGCGCACAGCAGTACACCAAGCAGTTCGGTATCACCAACCTTGGTCTTGATGCAACCACCGCAGCAGGCTTGACTTCGATCTATACTACTGGTTCGGTAATCGCTGTATTGTTCTGGGCTTGGATGATGGGTAAGCTTCGTTGGACCCCGATCAAGGTTATCCTGATCGACTCCATCTTGGCTGCTTGCGCATTGGCTTTGGTTATCATCGCTCTGCCTCTCAACCTTGGTGCAGGCGTTGTGTACGTGGCAATCGCCGTTCTCGGTTTCTCCGCTGCTGGCGGTATGCTTCAGACGGGCGTTACACTTCGTCAGATGATGTGCCCCGGTCCTCGTGGTCGTAACGTAGGTATGTACTACACCTTCATGGGCTTCGCATCGGTATTCCTGCCCTTCATCGTTGGCAGCATGACCAAGTCCGTTGGCGAGGGTAGTGCAGTTTGGATCATGATGGTTCTGCTCCTCGTTGCAGCAATCGTAAGCATCTGCATGTCCCTGTATGTAATTTCTCGCTTCAAGAAGCAGTTCGGTTACAGCGCCATGGAAAAGATGCACGACTAAACGCATAGCGTTCATGAGAATATTCATGTGCTGATGGAAGGGCTCCAGGAAACTGGAGCCCTTTTCATTTTGAGTCGCAATGACTGCCGCGATAAACGCATTAACCGAAATGATGCATGGTGGTATAGCGATATGGAGATGCACTAATGAGTGTTATGCCGATCGTAGAATTGAACTTGTTGGCATAAAGCAAAAGAATGGCTTATAGGTTAAGCTTGATTTATCGGATTTACGCTATAATTAACATCGTTTTGTCTTAGGTGGAGGCGCGTAGAAGCATGAATCTGTCCCAGCTTTATTATTTTCGTAAACTGGCCGAATTGCAGCACTATACAAAAGCTGCCAAAGAGCTTTTCATTACGCAACCCACCCTTTCTGGCTCCATTTCCTCTCTTGAGCAAGAGCTGGGCGTTTCCTTATTCCAAAAAGCTGGGCGTAATGTGGAACTCACTAAGTACGGTGCGGAGTTTCTTAAGTACGTAAATGCTTCGCTGGAGCAACTGGATAAGGGCATTGCCATAATGAAGGGATATTCTGGTGAAGGTGATGGCGGCGTGATCGATCTTGGTTGCATCATTACGCTTCAGACGGAGTATCTTCCTCGCCTGCTGAACGGCTATTCGACGGTTAACGAGCGAAAAACCGAATTCAACATCAACCAGAAGCCTTCTCAGGATTTGCTTTCCGGCATTGTTGAGGGGAAGCATGATGTTGCCTTCTGTGCTTTTGATGCCGGTTTCAGCGATAAGCTCCATCGGATTCCTGTTGTTGAGCAGCGCTTGGTCGTTGCCATGAGCCCGTCTTCTTCTTTGGCATCTAAGCCATACTTGACGCTTAGCGATCTGAAGGGCGAGTCTCTTATTACCTATCGAGGGGAAGTGCCTCTCGGAAAATCGGTGAAGAATTTGCTCGATGGGTTTGAAATCGACGATGTTCGCTATGTGTATGAGGATGAGTCTATTCTCGCAGGTTTTGCTGCAAATGGCTCTGATCTGGCATTGATGCTCGACACATTTTTCCCTCACACGATGGAAGACATTGTCGTAAAGCCCTTGTACAACAACGAGCTGGAAAAACGTCAATACTGCCACACGATCTATCTCGTTTATTGCGATAAGAATTATCGTCCGTACTGCGTGGAACACTTTATTGAGTACGTACGTGGGCATCAGCTCGATCGATCTGCCTCACCGAGCATTTACATCGATTAGGGCTGCACCGGTCTTGTTTTCGCGTGAAGCATGCAGTCGAGCTAGATTGGAGTTTGCTTGCGAAGCAGAATCTTGTGAGCATGAGTTGCGCCGTTGTTTGTGTTTTCATGCGCGGTTTGTAAGTATGCCCCGGCACGTTCGGTTGCATTGCTCGCATACGGTACAATGAATCGTTATGATTTTACAGCTTGAACACATCACCAAATCCTTTGGTTCCCGCGTCTTGTTTTCGGACGTCACTTTTCGTTTGGAAGAGTACGATCGACTTGCCCTTGTTGGCCCGAATGGCGCTGGTAAAACCACTATGCTCAATATCATTACCGGCAAAGAGGATGCCGATGATGGTCGCATTATCTTGGCGAAGGGCGCAAAACTCGGATACCTAGAGCAGGAAGCCATCGAAATGGGGGAGCGCTCTATTTTCGAAGAGGTGCTCTCTGCTCAGCACGAAATCTTGAATCAAGAACGCCACATGCGCGAACTGGAAACTTCGTTGGGTGAAAACCCCACCGAGCAACAGCTTGCCTCATATGGGCGCGCCCGTGACCAGTATGAGGCCATGGGCGGTTACCAACTTGAATCGCGCGTGCGCTCGGTTCTCTTCGGCTTGGGCTTTGGCGAAGACGATATGGATCGCATGACTTCCGATTTTTCCGGTGGTTGGCAGATGCGCATCGCATTGGCAAAACTCCTTACGCGTAATCCCGAAGTGCTCCTTCTTGACGAGCCTACCAATCACCTTGACCTTGAAAGCGTGAAGTGGCTGGAAGGCTTCTTGCGCAGTTATTCGGGAAGCGTGATTGTGGTAAGTCACGACCGCGAATTTCTGGACAACATGGTTGATCGCGTTGCCGAGATCGATTTGGGTCATGTCCAGCTCTATAAAGGCAATTACTCTGCTTATTTGACGCAACGTGAAGAGCGTCTTGAATTGCTGCGCGAACAAGCGCAGAAGCAGCAAGAGGAAATTGCTCACATGGAGGCCTTCATTGAGCGCTTTCGCTATAAGGCAACGAAAGCCAAACAGGTACAGGATCGTGTGCGCAAGCTTGAGAAAATGGAGATCATCCAGGTACCCCCTGAGCGCAAGAGCGTACACTTCAATTTCCAACAACCACCACGTACGGGCGATCTGGTGGTGGAAACCACGGGCTTGTGCAAGTCGTTTGGATCAAAGACGGTCTACGATGGTTTGGATCTGTCTTTGTACCGCGGGGAAAAGGTCGCATTGGTTGGTCCGAACGGTGCGGGAAAGTCTACCCTGCTGAAGATGATCGCTGGCGCTCTAGAGCCTGATGCGGGAACAATAAAATACGGTGCCCATGTGAGCAAAACATACTTTGCTCAGCACCAGCTCGAGGAGCTGCATCCTGGCAATACGGTTTTTGAGGAGCTGGATGGCGCGGCGCCTGGTTGGAGCATTTCTCAGGTTCGAACACTGCTGGGTGCTTTTCTGTTCCAGGCAGATGCGGTAGACAAGAAGGTTTCTGTCCTTTCTGGTGGCGAAAAGTGCCGCTTGGCTTTGGCCAAGATGCTTGTTGCTCCACGTCCCTTGCTTTGCCTTGACGAGCCTACGAACCATCTTGATATCGCGAGTGCGGATATCTTGGAGCAGGCTTTGAAGCAGTTCGAGGGAACCATCCTCCTTATTACGCATGACAGGCACCTGATTCGATCCGTAGCCAATCGCATTATTGAGGTAAAGCCTGGTCAGGTAACCTCATTTGCTGGCGACTATGATTACTACCTATACAAAACCGGACAGGAAGATACTCGTAGTGCGGTTGATGGCATGCAGGAGCGTCCCTCTAAGGCGGCTCCCGCTGCTGCTTCCTCTGCGGCTTTTGCAAAGGCCTTTTCGAAAGAAGGATCATCTAAGAAGTCCATGACGGCGCCTCGCGGCTCTGCCCCTAAAACCAAGGAGCAAAAACGCGCCGAGGCAGAGGCTCGCAATCGCGCTTATGCCGCACTGAAAAACCAACGCAAGCGTGTAAAGGAGCTTGACAAGATCATTGAGTGCGAAACCGCTCGCATGGAAGAGATCATGGCGTTGTTGGCTGATCCTGATTTCTATACGAACGAAGACTCTTCGAGCGACGTCATAGCTGAGCATGCGAAGCTGAAGCAATCGCTTTCCGCCCACGAGGAAGAGTGGATCATGCTCTCTGAAGAAATCGAGGAAGAGATGAACAAAGGACTCGATGCGTAATGGCGCTCGATTTGCATGTGGTGCTATTTGAACCGGAAATTCCTCAGAACGCGGGCAACATTGCCCGTACCTGTGCGTGCACAGGCGCAACGCTGCATTTGGTAGAACCGATGGGGTTTCGCTACACCCAGCGTAACCTTGCCCGTGCCGGCCTCGATTACTGGGATAAAGTGACTATCGTTCGTCATCCTTGCGTAAGCCAGTTCCTGGAGGAGCACAAAGGCAAGCGCATGCTGTTCTTTACGGGGAATACCAGCCGATCTTTCTATGATGAGGATTTGGCCGACGCCGGTGAACTCTATTTGGTGTTCGGCCGCGAAAGTCGAGGCATCGATCCCGAGGTGCTTGAAGCCCATGCCGAAGAATGTGTGCGTCTTCCCATGCGTGAAAGCTTGCGTTCCCTGAATCTTTCCAATGCTGTAGCGATTGGCGTGTACGAAACGTTGCGCCAAAATGCGTTTGAGGCGCTTTTGTAAACATGTCGTACCGTGTTCGCATAGAAAGCTTCGAGGGCCCTTTCGATCTTCTCCTGTATCTGGTCAGCCGTCAGAAGGTGAGTATCGGCTCTATTTCCCTTTCGGAAATCACCGACCAATATTTGGCGGAAGTGCAGCGCATGCGCAATGTTGATCTGGACGTGGCGAGCGATTTTCTTCTCGTTGCTTCGACGCTGCTGGAAATCAAGGCAGCAAGTTTGCTGCCGCATGAAGAGGCTGAAGATGCTCCCGAAGAATGTGAGGAAATGTCGGCGAGCGAAATGCGCGATGCGCTGGTTGAGCATTTGCTGGAATACAAGAAATTCAAGAACGCGGCAACTGCTTTGCAGGGTCGCTTCGAAGCGGAGTCCCGCGTTCATACGCGCCCCTTTGGTCCCGACCGATCTTTCCTTACGCTGGTGCCAGATTACTTGGAGGGCGTCAAGATCGAGCGTTTAGGTGAGCTGTGCGCGAGCTGCATTGCCCGACGCGATGTGTTCCTACTCGAATCTGAGCATATTGCCGCAAAGGTGATTCCCGTGGAAACGCAGGTTCGCACGGTATTCGATAGGGTGTGCGCCAACGGAAGCGCAAAGTTTTCCGATTTCATTTCGGCTGATGATAGCCCGCATTTAATTGTGGTGACGTTTTTGGCCATGCTGGAATTGTTCAAGCGCAATATGGTGAGCTTGAAGCAAGATGATTTGTTTGGAGATATTTCCATCACTTATGTTGAAGGGGCAAACGCGCAGATCTTGGATGATGGCGAATTCGATTCGGCAGGGGAGGCATGATGCAAGAAGATCAGAACAACGATCAGGAATCCGGCAATGTTGCAGCATATGCTGAAGTCGACCAGGCGTGGCTTACGGGCGCCATTGAGTCGATGCTGTTTGTCACCGATGAGCCCGTTGGGGTTTTGACGTTCGCGGACATGCTGCAAGTTGACCCTGCACGCGTTCAGGAATCGCTTGTGTATTTGCAGAGTGAGCTCGAGCAAGCCGAGCGGGGAATTCAACTTCGCGAAGTTGCTGGCGGTTGGCGCCTGTACACACATCCCCGCTACCATGAGCTGATCGAGCGCTATGTTCTTTCATGGGACACCCGCAAGCTTTCTCAGGCGGCGTTGGAGACGCTGGCTGTTGTGGCGTATTGCCAGCCTATTACCCGCAATGGCGTTGCTTCGGTTCGCGGCGTGAGCTCGGACAGCTCTATCAATTCCCTGGTTGAAAAGGGCCTACTGCGCGAAGCGGGTACGCAAGATGCGCCTGGCAATCCGGTGCTGTATGCAACTACCCGAACCTTCTTGGAGAAATTCGGCCTTCGCTCGGTGCGAGGCCTTCCTCCGCTAGAGTCGTTTGCTCCCGACGAGGAAACACGCGCCTTTATCTCTGAGCGCTTGAACGTAGTACGCCCGGAAGACGAGTCGTATTCCCTTGGTAGCGGAGAAGAGGCGGAAGACGATCTTCTGCAGCCTGAGACCATGCAGGAAGCGATGCAAACGATGCTCTCCGATGCGCTTGCCGCAGGTGTGGGTGCGGTCGAGAAGATCAACTTCGATGAGTTGGTATTCGACGAGGATGAATAGGGGCTGACGTGCAGGAAAACGAACAGGTTGGTCAAGTGCGCCTGCAAAAGTTCTTGGCACGAGCCGGAGTAGCCAGCCGTCGCGCATGCGAGAAGATCATCGAAGCGGGACGAGTTTCCGTGAACGGGAATGTGGTAACTGAACTTGGCACCAAGGTTGACCCTTCTGTTGACGAGGTGAGCTTGGACGGGGCTCCCGTTTGCAAGCCGAACCAGGCGGTTACGTTGATGCTCAATAAGCCGGCGGGCTTTCTGACTTCCATGAAAGATCCTCAAGGGCGCCCCTGCGTTGCGGAGCTTGTTCCTTGCGACGAGATCCCCGGTTTGTATCCGTTGGGACGCTTAGATTACGACACTACAGGACTCTTGCTGTTTTCCACCGATGGGGAGTTGGGCAATGCCGTTCTGCATCCCTCTCGTCACGTCGATAAAACCTACCGTGCCTTGGTGAAAGGCGCACCGAGCGAAAAAGCCCTTGGCCGTTTGCGTCACGGGGTGGAGCTGGAAGACGGCATGACGCAGCCCGCAGTGGTTTCCCTGGTTGGTCGCAAAGGGAAGAACGCGTTTGTGGAAATTACCATCCATGAAGGCCGAAAGCGCCAAGTGAAGCGTATGCTCGAAGCGATTGGCCATCCTGTGCTTCGTTTGCATCGCGAGTCGTTTGGTCCCCTTGAACTGGGCGATCTGCCCGAAGGGGAATATCGTGTGCTCAACCCGCAAGAGGTTGTGACGCTTGAACAGGCCGCCAGATAGGCGTGGTAGAATCATCCACACGAACAAACTGCTATCAGAAATGAGCAAATTAGCTATGAAGACGCACTTTTCTTCAGTGGCCGTTATCGGCCTTGGACTTATCGGATCATCGTTTGCGGCAATGTATCGCAACGCATATCCCGATGCGCGTCTCGTGGGCATTGACGTTTCCGAGCACGCGGTCAAAGCGGCTCAAGAGCGCGGTTGGATCGACGAGGGCCACGTTTCCAGTGAAGATCTGGGCTCGGTACTTTGCAGTTGCGAGTTGGTGATGATAGCCACTCCCGTCCCTGTGGCAAACGAATACTTTCGCATCATTGCTGCATGTGATTTCAAGGGCGTGGTAACCGATGCCTGTTCGACGAAGAAGATCGTGAGCCGACAGGCGCAGGAGCTCTTACGTTATCCCGAAAAATATATTCCCGGTCATCCGATGGCAGGTTCGGAGAAAAGCGGCATAGAAGGCGCGCGAGAAGACATGTTCAAAGGCGCTCATTGGGTGCTGTGTCCCGATGAGGAAACATCGCCAGATGATTACGCCAATCTTCATGAAGCGCTTGCGGGTCTTGGCGCGCGCGTGGTTTCCCTGCCGCGCGATAAACATGATGAAGCGGTCGCTATTGTAAGCCATGTGCCGCACTTTGTGGCATCTTCGCTGGTGGAGCTTGCTGCGCGTCATGCTGACGATCAAGAAGCCCTGTTCCGTTTGGCTGCTGGTGGATTTAAGGATTCTACTCGCATCGCTGCAGGCTCCCCTGCTTTGTGGACGGGAATCGCCTTCGATAACCGCGAGGCAATCGTGGAGGGGCTTGACGAGGTGCAGTCTATTTTGCGTGGTTATGCAGATACGTTGCGCGAAGGCGATAAGGCCGGGTTCACCAAGCTGCTTGACCGAGCTGCGCAGACCCGTAGGTCCATTCCCGCCAAATGGGTTCCCGCAACTGAAGACTTGCTGGAAGTGCGCATCCCGCTCACCAATCGCCCCGGCATCATCGCCGAGGTCACTACCATTGCAAGCCAGGCTGGTTGCAACGTGCAGTCCATCAACATCGACCACATCACGTCTTCGAGTGCTGTGCTCGACATGGTGCTTACCGACGAAGGCGATATCGGAAAGCTATCCACTCAGCTTATCAAGGCTGGTTTCAGCATTTCCTTCAACCCTCTATCTAAGGAGTAGTGAATATCATGAGCGAATCCAACATTACGCGCATCGAGCCTTTAGGCGCTCCTCTTGATGGGGCTGCACGCGTTCCTGGCGACAAATCCATATCCCATCGCGCTGTGCTGTTCGCTGCTATGGCGGAGGGAACCTCGCGTTTGACGGGGGTTCTCGATTCCGCCGACGTGCGTTCAACCATCGGTGCGGTTTCCGCTTTGGGCGCAAAGGTTTCCTTGGAGCGTCAGGTTGACGGTACGTTGGCTGGCGGTGTTACGGGGTGGGGTGCCGAAGGCCCCAGGCAACCCGAAGGCCCCATCGACTGCGGAAACTCTGGCACCACCTCGCGACTTCTTATGGGTATTTTGGCGCCATGGAGCATTCGCGTTCAGATCACGGGCGACGAGTCGCTTCAGAAGCGTCCGATGCGTCGCATCATTGCGCCCTTGATGAAAATGGGGGTTAGCTTTGAGCCCGAGGCTTGCGAAACCCTGCCGGTGACGGAAATCGGCACTTCGAATCTCAAGGCCATCACATACGACTCGCCTATGGCTTCGGCGCAGCTGAAGACATCGGTTCTCTTAGCTGGTCTGGGGGCCAAGGGCACCACGACCATCAACGAGCCTGCCGTTTCGCGAAACCACACGGAATTGATGCTGCCCGAGTTCGGCGTAAAAGTAGAACATGCGTTTCGCCGCGCTTCGGTTGAGGGCCCTGTTGTGCTTTCCGCTTCAGAGGTTGATGTTCCAGGTGATCCCTCATCGGCTGCATTCCTGATCTGCGCTGCTCTCTTGAAGAAGGATAGTTCCATTCAGATTGAGAACGTTAGCCTCAATCCTGGCCGCGTCGGCTTCATTCGTACGCTTGAGCGTATGGGCGCCTCCATCGAAGTGCGTTACCTCACCGCAGAAGGCAAGGAGCCGATAGGCATTATCGAGGCATCGTATACCGATAAGTTGATAGGTTGCGAAATCCCCTCTCAGCACATTGCTTCAGAGATCGATGAGATTCCTGTTCTGGCGTTGGTTGCGGCTCATGCTGCTGGGATTACGGTTTTCCGTGGGGTTAGTGAACTTACCAAGAAGGAATCGAATCGCCTTACCGCTATCATTGAAGGGTTGGATCAGCTGGGTGTGAATGCTTGGGCTGAAAATGACGATCTGTACATTGAGGGCCAACCCGACCTGCAGGTTCCCCAGGGCCTCGTATTCGACTCGCGTAAAGATCATCGCCTAGCCATGACTTGGTCTTTGGTTGGGCTGTGCTCCGATACACCGGTTGATATTATCGATTTTGACAGTGTTTCTGTCAGCTTCCCCACGTTTCTTGAATGTTTGAAAGGATTGGCGTAGATGATCATAGCGATTGACGGTCCCTCGGGGGCAGGAAAGTCAACCGTTGCAAAGGCTGTAGCGAAAGAGTTGGGTTTTTCGTGCCTGGATACGGGTGCTATGTATCGTGCGGTTGCATGGCGTGCGCTGCATGATGGTGTTTCCCTGGAAGACGCCGAAGCGGTAGGGGCCCTTGCATACACCTGCACGATCAGTTTCCGCCATGAGCAGGGCGAACCTGTTCCTCGTCGTGTGTTTGTCGATGGCGTCGAGGTAACTGGTGCTATTCGCACCGCCGAGATAGATCGATCTGTTTCTGCTGTTTCTGCTGTTCCTGCCGTACGCCAGGCGTTGGTTGATCAGCAGCGCCGCATTGGTTCGGAGGGCAATTACGTGGTGGAAGGCCGCGATATCGGAACCGAGGTTTTCCCCAATGCCGAAGTAAAGGTGTTCCTTACCGCATCTGCTGAGGAGCGCGCGCATCGTCGTGTTCGCCAAAACGCCGATAGGGGAATTGGCTCCATCGATTATCAAGAAGTGCTTGCAGATATTATTCGCAGGGATGAGCTTGACTCGAGTCGCGATACAGCGCCTTTGCGCCCTGCGAAAGATGCGGTTTTGCTTGATTCTTCCAGTATGCATGTGGAGGAAGTTATTGGTTCTATCTGCGGTTTGGCTCGAGCAAGGATGGCGCTTTAATGGCCTTTAACATACATGAAGAGTATTGGGATCGTCCTCTTTCTGGGAACAGCCAGGGCAATCGCATTCCCCATGGCATTGCGGTGTTCCTTTCGGGTTTGTTTAGCCTCCTGTGCAAGGTGCTGTTTCGCTTTCGCGTAGAAGGCAAGGAAATCGTAGACACCTTTGCCGGTAAGACGACTGGCGCTATTTTGGTTTCGCCTCACTATTCGTACCTCGACGTTATCATCATGTTCCTTTCGGTTCGTCCCAAAGGGTGGGTGCGCCTGATCGCCCGCGATTCTCTGTTTCGTGCGGGCAAGGGATTCTTGGGCATGGTTATCTCGAGCGTCGGCGCTTTCCCTATCAAGCGAGGCAGCGCTGACCGAACGGCTTTGAAGCGTGCTGCCCGTATGCTGAAGAACGGAGAATGGGTTGGCATTTTCCCTGAAGGAACGAGGCGCGGCAAAGGGAGCGCTGCCCCGGAATTGCACGGCGGCGCAGCTCTTATTGCCCGAATGGGCAAGGCGCCCCTTATTCCTTTGGGTTTAGAGAACGTGAGCAAGGTGAAGCAAAAGGGGCAACGTGTGCGCTTTCCGCGTATTACTGCGCGCTTTGGCGCACCTGTTGAACTTTCATCGTTCGACTTCCTTCCCAAAGATGAGCGCATGGACGGTTGCTCGTGGTATGTGATGCGCGAAGCATATGCACTTACGAAAGGCTGCAAGCCGGAAGAAGTTGACATGGTGGAGCTGTTCCCCGATTCGAAAGACTACTCTCAGGTATTTGCCGAGCATCCCATTTCGGCATTCGATCCCGCAAAGTTGCCTGACTATTCCGATAAGGAGTAACTCCATGGGTAAACTCAAAGTTGTGAAGGCTGCTTATGCGGGCGCTTGCTATGGTGTGCAGCGCGCGCTCGATATGACCCTCAAGGCGGCAGAGGCGGGCGGTTCGGTGTGTACGCTTGGGCCTCTTATTCACAATCCCGGCGTTGTTGCCGAGCTTGAGGAGCGTGGCATTTGCGTTGCCGATTCGGTCGACAGCATCCATGCAGATGGTGTGGTTATTCGCTCGCACGGAGTGGTGCCTCAGGTCATCGATGATATCGAGCAGCGAGGTTTTGCGGTAATCGACGCAACGTGCCCACATGTTATGCGTGCCCAGCGCGCTGCGGCGAAGCTCGCCAAAGAAGGCCGCCATGTTTTGGTGGTGGGTGAAGCTGGCCACCCTGAAGTGGAGGGGATCTCCGCTCATGCCCGTGTTGCCGGTGGTCGCTGTACGATTGTCGGTTCGCCCGAAGACATTCCTTCCGATTTGTCGGGTAGAGTTGGCGTGGTTGTCCAAACCACCCAATCTCGTGAACGTTTTGAAGAGGTTCTGAAGGAACTCGAAGAGCTCCATCTCGACCTTGAGGTGAAAGACACTATCTGTTTTGCGACAACGCAACGCCAGCTCTCTGCTGTCGAGCTTGCAGAGCAGGTAGATGCCATGGTGGTAATCGGCGGGCGCAATTCGTCGAACACTACGCGTCTTTTTGAGATTTGCGCGCAGCATTGTTCCCGCGCTCATCATATCGAGCGTGCTGATGAAATCGATCCGTTGTGGTTTGACGAATGCCATGTCGTGGGCGTGAGCGCAGGAGCTTCCACGCCCGATAATCAGATCGAAAGCGTTGTCCGTTATCTGAGCGAGCTGTAGGTCCTCCTTTCTCGGGGCTGCTTTCCGCTGCTTGTTCTGTTCTTGTTTGGAGTTATTGCTGCAATGCGAACCACCCGATCCCGCCTGAACAAAGGCTTCTCTCTTGAAGGTCGTCTTGCTGGTGCTACCCAATCCTACGAGCCGAATCCATTGGGTTGGCGCGGTCGGTGGAACCAATGGGCTCCCCATGAAGGCTTTCGCGCCGATTCATATCAGTATGTTGTGCTTGATTTGGGCTGCGGAAAGGGGGAGTACACCGTTGAGTGCGCCGCTGCGCGGCCCGATACGCTGTTCATCGGCATTGACGTAGACGGTGTATGCGTGGTTCGTTGTGCCGAGCGCGCAATAGCTCAAGGGGTCACCAATGCGGTTTTCGTGTTTAACGAAGAAGACCGTGATCTTTCAGACTTTTTTGCCGAAGGAGAGCTTTCTGCTATCCTTCTGAATTTCCCCACGCCGTTTCCCAAGAAAAAGAAAGCGCCTTTGCGTCTTACCTACTTGGATCGCCTTATGGCGTATCGTCCGCTTTTGGCAAAGGACGCGCCTTTGCGTTTACGCACCGATAGCATGCCCATGCATGAATTTTCGCTTACGCAGCTTAAGCTGGCTGGTTACGAATTGCTGTGGAGTACTGACGATGTTCGTTCGTTGTTCCCCGATGAGCCTTGGAGCGGTTACGAGCAGAAGCTTGTGGCCCAAGGCGCATCTGTTTATGGATTTGCTGCCTTTGCTGGCCCCGAGCCCGAAACGGTTCAGCAGACTGCTCCTCTTTCGTTGGTGAGCTATTTGCCTGACGATCTTGAGGATATGGAATATGTTCCCCATGGTATGCAGGGTTGCGTTCAAAATATGCGCGGTCGCAATCGCAATCGCCGTGCTCGTGGTCTGCCCGAATGGAAGAAGCCCATCGTGTAGCTCATAGGAAAGGCGTGTTTATCCCGTGCTGCTGATGGGGTGGTCAAATTGCGGGTTCGGGTGAGTGGTATCCTGAATCCTTAATAAAGTTACCTTCAGCAATGTTAGGAGCAAGAATGAGCTTGCCAATCGTGGCCATTGTTGGTCGCCCCAATGTGGGCAAATCCACCTTGGTGAACCGCCTTGCGGAAAACAACGAAGCTATTGTTCACGAAATGCGTGGCGTGACGCGCGATCGTTCTTATCATGAGGCGGACTGGAATGGTCGCGACTTCAAGATTATCGATACTGGTGGTATCGAAATGGGTGGCGACGACGTGTTCCAGGGCTCTATTACCGCCCAGGCTCTTACCGCAGCCGATGAGGCAGATGTCATCATTTTCTTGGTTGATGGTCAAACTGGTGTTAACGCGGACGATCAGGCTGTTGCCAATATCTTGCGTCGCAGTAAGAAGCCGGTGCTTCTTTCGGTAAACAAGCTCGATAACGCAGCCGATGAAAGCGCTATGTGGGAATTTATGCAGCTGGGTTTGGGAGAGCCGCGCCCTGTTTCCGCCCTCCACGGTACGGGTACGGGCGATTTGCTCGATGAAATCGTTTCGCTGTTCCCTGAGGAAAGCGACGAAGAGGAGGAGATCGACTCCATCAACGTTGCTATTATCGGTCGTCCAAATGCCGGTAAGTCGTCTTTGACGAACAAGCTCACCAACAATGATCGCTCTATCGTTTCCAACGTTGCAGGCACCACGCGTGATGCCATCGATACTATGGTGGAGCATGAAGGTCAGTTCTATACCATCGTTGATACGGCGGGCCTGCGCAAAAAGAGCGTTATCGATGAAGACGTTGAGTACTATGGTTTCGTGCGCGCCATGCGCGCCATTGATCGTGCGGAAGTCGTTCTTTTGGTAATCGACTCCACTATCGGCCTCACCGACCAGGACCAGCGAGTTGCCGGTATGGCAGCTGAGCGCGGCTGCGCTATGGTCGTAGTGCTGAACAAGTGGGATTTGGTGGAAGGTCCCGACGCAAAGGCTGAAGTGCGTGAACGCATCGAAGACCGTCTCAAATTCGTAGGATATGCCCCGGTAATCGCTATTTCTGCGCTTTCCGGCAAAAATGTTCAGCGCATCTGGGGCGCCATCAACGAAGCGTACTCCAATTACTCCAAGAGCATTTCTACAAGTCGTCTCAACAATTGGCTTCAGGATATTCGCGAGTTCGGTCACACCATTTCCAAGGGCAAGCGTATTTTGAAGTTGAAGTACGTTACTCAAACTGGTGTACAGCCCCCGTTCTTTACGTTTTTCTGCAATCACCCCGACCTGGTTGAGCCTTCGTTCGAGCGCTATCTGGAAAAAAGGTTGCGTTCCACGTTTGATTTCACCGGTACTCCAATCAACCTCAAGTTCAAGAAGAAGGATTAACAGTCGATGTTGACGGTTTTAGGTCAGTTGGCCTTACTGCTTGTTATTTCGTTTTTACTGGGTTCCATTCCATGGGGAGTCATAATCTCGCGAGTGTTTTATCACACCGATTTGCGTGAGCATGGCTCGGGCAATATTGGCACCACTAACGCCATTCGCACTATGGGAAAAGTGGGTGGATACGCTGTATTCGTTCTCGATTTCGGCAAGGGCATAGTCGCAGGGCTTATTGCTGCGATGTTCGGCACCCAAGTGCTTCCAGGCAATGTGCTTGCTGTTGTGGAATTCGTTCAGACGTTCGGTGGTTCACCGAATCCATTTCTTTATATCGAGCAGGTTTGTCTTGCGGTAGCGTTCCTTGGCTGCACCCTGGGTCATATTTTTTGTCCTTGGTTGGGTTTCAGGGGAGGCAAGGGCATCGCTGTTGCCGTTGGCTGCTTGTTTTCCGCGTTTGGCCCAGTTGGAGCCTTGCTTGAAATCGCGATTTTCGCTGTTCTGGTTGTGGCAACAAAATATGTTTCCGTAGGGTCCATTGCGGCAGCCGTAGCGTGTCCCTTCTTCGCACTGTACTTCTTCTGGGGCAACCCCGTTGCCTTTGTGCTGTGCTTGTTGGTTGGCCTAACTGTGGTATGGGCTCACAGGGAAAACATCGCCCGCTTGCGTGCTGGAACGGAAAACCGGATCGGTTCCAAGAAAAAGGCATAAAGACAGTTCATCTGGCGGGCAGGCAGTTTTGCCTGCCCGCTGTGTTTCGGAATGCCATGGGCATTCTCCAAGGAGGACATATGGGTAAGATCGCGGTAATCGGTGCGGGTTCATGGGGCACTGCTTTGGCTCAAACGCTTGCAGCGGCCGGCAACGAGGTGGTCATGTGGGCTCGCAAGCCAGAGGTGGCAGAGGCCATCACGAAAGAGCATCATAACCCCCGCTATCTGAGTGGCATAATGCTTTCCGACTCCATTTCGGCGACAAGCAATCTGCGCGAATGCGCCGAGCATGCTGAGGCTCTGGTTATCGTCACCCCTTCGCGCTTGATGCGCCAGTTTGCCCAAGATCTTTGCCCCATCGCCGAAAAGGACACCCCTATCGTTATTTGCTCGAAAGGCGTCGAGGAGGGTACGGGGCTTCTGCCTGTTCAGATATTTGAAGAAGTACTGGGGAATGGCGACAGGCTTGCGGCACTTTCTGGCCCTAACCACGCAGAAGAGGTTATCCTCGGCGTCCCCGCCGGTACGGTAATCGCTTCGCGTTCCAGAGCTACCGCACACTATTTCCGTGATTTGTTCACCACGTCATATTTCCGCTGCTATACCTCTCCCGATTATGTAGGCGTTGAGCTGTGCGCAGCGTTCAAGAACGTTATCGCTATTGCGGTGGGCGCAGCGTATGGCGCTGGTTTCGGCGACAATACCGCCGCCATGATCATGACGCGTGGCATGGCAGAAATGAGTCGCCTGGTGAAAGCCTGCGGCGGGGATGCCCTGACGGTAATGGGGCTTGCGGGCGCGGGCGACCTGATCGCAACCTGCACCTCCGAGCATTCTCGTAACCGTTCGTTTGGCAAAGCGCTCGCTCAGGGCGCCACATTGGGCGGCTTCGAGAAACGAACCCACATGGTGGTAGAGGGCGCTGTTGCCTGCCAGACCATTTGCCCGTTGGCCGAGAAGCACAATGTCGAGCTTCCTATTACCACGGCGGTTCGATCTTTGGTGTGGGAAGGCGCTCCTATCGAGCCTCTGGCGGCCGATTTGTTCAAGCGTCCCTTGACCACTGAATTTTGGGGGCTTGACGAGGCGGGCGAAACGCGCTGATGGAACGAACGTATTTCATCTATCGCACTCCCATGGGAAGGGTTGCCATTGAGTCGGATGGTGCCGCAATAACCCATTTTGCCTTTGGTCCCGTGCAGTTGGCGGGGCGTCGGCATGCAACGGCCTTAACCAACCGGGCTTCTAGCGAAGTGCTGGAATACCTCGCTGGAAAGCGTACCGCTTTTGAGGTTCCCATGCGTGCTGAGGGATCGGCGTTCCAACGTGAGGTTTGGGCGAAGATTTCGGATATTCCCTATGGCGAGACACGCACCTATGCGCAAATCGCAGAAAGCCTTGGTAAGCCCGGTGCTCTGCAGGCGGTGGGACAGGCTTGCGGCAGAAACCCCATTCCCTTGTTCGTTCCTTGTCATAGAGTGGTTGGATCGAACGGAAAAATAGGGGGCTATGCTTTTGGGCCAACCGTGAAGAAATTCCTGCTCGATCTTGAGGCAAGGAATAGGTAAGTTTTGATGCGTCGCTGCGGAGTGCATGCTGCCTTGTCTGGTTTGACGTAGTGCTGCGTGTAGAATAAGCAGCAAGTTACTTTCAAGGAAAGGGGTTGCCGTGTTCGGTGACATCAAGATCTCTCCCTCTATTCTGTCTGCGGATTTCATGAACTTCGAGCGTGATATCCGCATGCTTGAGCGTGGGGGCACTGATTTCATCCACGTTGATGTGATGGATGGGCATTTCGTGCCAAATCTCACATTGGGAGTCCCTTTTGTCTCGCAGTTGAAGAAGATAACCGATATCCCGCTCGATGTGCATCTCATGATTTCCAATCCCCTCGAGCAGCTTGATTGGTATTTGAAGGCTGGGGCAGATTGGGTTTCGGTTCACATGGAAGCGCTTCATGGGGAAGGCGAGGTGCGAGAGTTCATTCAGCGGACTCGCGAGGCTGGAGTGCATCCAGCGCTAACCTTGAAGCCCGATTACCCCGTCGAAGAGCTGGAGCCTTATATTGCCGAGGTTGATATGGTTCTGGTCATGAGCGTATTCCCCGGCTTTTCCGGCCAGTCCTACATTGAGGGCAGCGAGGATCGTGTGGGCAAAGTTGCCGAAATGGCGAAGCGCTTGAATCCCGATCTTCTTATCGAAGTTGATGGTGGGATTAGCGCTGGACGTACGGCGGGCATGGTGTGCGCTCAAGGCGCGGATGTTTTGGTTGCCGGTTCTGGTGTATTCAAAGCGGAAAACCCCGAGGCGGCCATCGGCATTCTGCGCAATGCTGGAGCGGAGGCTCGCTAATGAACAAACCTGTTTACTTGGATTGGGCGGCAACAGCGCCGCTTTGCAAGGATGCTGCCGCCGCTATGACCCCGTATCTCCAGGCAGGAATCGATGGGCTTGTTGCGGGCAACGGCAACGCCAATTCCCTCTACGAGGTTGGTCGTACGGCATTCCGCGCACTTGAGCAGGCGCGTGAAGATATAGCCCGATCCATCAAGGCGCGTCCTGATGAGCTGACGTTCACCTCCGGCGCCACCGAGGCAGACAATGCCGCATTGTTCGGCATCGTTGATGCCGCGATGGCTCGCGCCGAGCAGGAAGGCGATCACGAATGCGTTCCTCAAATCGTGGTTTCCTCCATTGAGCACGATGCCGTGCTAAAGGCTGCGGAAACGTTGGGCCATTGGGGTGCTCAGGTAACCTATGTTGAGCCCGATTCCTCTGGCCACATTACCCCCAGTGCTTTGGAGGAAGTGCTCACCGATAGGGTTTTGCTTGTGTCCATCATGGCGGTCAACAATGAAGTGGGCAGCGTTATGGATATCCCTGCTCTTGCCGCCGTTGCGCACAGGGCGGGAGCGCTCTTCCATGTGGACGCAACCCAGGCATTCGGCAAGATTCCCGTTTCGGTGAAGGAATGGGGCGTTGATGCTCTTTCCATCTCCTCGCATAAAATCGGGGGACCGAAGGGCATGGGCGCTTTATACATTAAGGCTCGTACCCCATTTACAGCCCAGATCGTGGGCGGTGGACAGGAGTCGGGGCGTCGAAGCGGTACTCAGAATGTTATGGGGGCAGTCGGGTTTGCTGCTGCTGTGCGTGCGGCGCTTGCGAATTTGGATGAAAATGCGCAGCGTTTGCGCGCCTTGCGCGACGAGTGCTATGCGCGCCTTCTCGAGAACCCTAAGGCAAAAGCCGCCGTTTCGGTGGAACCGGGCACTAAGGCGTTTGCTCCCCACGTGGTAAACGTGCTCGTTAGGGGCATGGAAAGCGAAACGCTTATCCTGCAGCTTGATAGGCGTGGATTCTGCGTATCGGGCGGTTCGGCCTGCTCGTCCCATTCCCTTGACCCTTCGCATGTTCTCAAGGCCATTGGCGTTAGCCGCGATGATGCGCTGGGTTCGCTTCGCATTTCTTTGGGCAACACCACCACAGCAGAAGAACTCGATGCGTTCATCGAAGCGTTCAATGAAGTGGTTGGCTAAGTTGATACGATAAGGATGAAAGGAAACGAGGGCGCCTACGGGTGCCCTCTTCATTGTTGCAGGAGATTGCATATGGAATTAGTAACCCAGCACACCCATACCGATATGACGAATCACGGCCATGCGCCCGTTGAGGAGCTTGTTGCCCGCGCCCATCAGGTGGGAATTACGAATATTGCCGTTACGGAGCACTATCCGCTTACGCTGCAGGTTGATCCGCGCGACTATGTTTCAATGCATGCGGATCGCTTGCCGGAGTACTTCGAGCGTGTTTTGGCGCAGCGTGCAAAGTACCCCGACATGGAGGTGCTGGTGGGATGCGAGCTCGATTGGCTTGGCGAAGGCGAAGATCGCACGTTCGCTCCTGATGAGTTCGACCGATTCGATATCGTGCTGGGATCGGTTCATTTTCTTGATCTGTGGCCTTTTGACGATCCCGCTCAGCGCGGCTACTGGGACGAGGTGGGCCCCGACTACATTTGGCGTCGGTATTTCGAGGTATGGTGCGAAGCGGTTGTTTCCAAGGCCCCCTTCACGGTTATGGCCCATCCCGACCTCGTGAAGAAGTTTGGTCGTAAGGCTTCGTTTGACCCGGTAGGCCTGTACAAGCAGGCAGCGGAGGCTGCGCGTGAGGCTGGTCGAATGGTCGAAGTGAACACTTCTGGGCTTACCTACGCTTGCGAGGAAATGTTTCCCAGCCAAGGTTTGCTGCGCGAATTCTGCCGCGCTGGCGTTCCCTGTACATTGGGAACAGATGCCCATACGGTAACCGATGTGGATAGAGATATAGAAGCGGGGTATCGTTGGATGTATGAAGCGGGATACCGTAAGGTAACCGTGGTGGTTCCCGGTGGTGACCGCCGAACCATTGCCCTGGGGTAGCCAACTCAGCAAGGAGATGTTTACTGTGGTCGAGGAAGTAGTTTCACTGAAAAAAACCGACGTGGGCAATTTGGCCTCGAACGAGCGCATGATGGTGGTGGGCGAGCTAGAGCGTGAGCTTCTGCGCAAGATGCCTGCTTCGGATGCTTGTTCTTGGGATAGGACGGGCATGCTGGTGGGCGATCCTATGGATATCGTGCGTGGGGTGGCGGTCGCCCTCGATCCCACCATCCACGCCGTGGAAAAGGCGCACGCTCAGGGCGCGAATGTCTTGTTAACTCATCATCCCGTGTTCATTGACACGCCCGACGCATTCATGCCCCAAGCGGCAATGGGTCATGCTCCCGGTGCCGTGGTACGCCGTGCCTGCGAGCTGGGTGTCAGCATTCTCTCGTTCCATACCGCCCTTGATGTGTCCACGGCGGGTCTCGATGCGCTGCCGGCGCTTTTGCGTTTAACGCCTCTTGGCGTGCTCGATCCTCTGCCTGGTGTTGCCAACAAGGGGTTTGGACGTATTTGTGCCCCTTCGTCAGGGGACGAGCCTTTAACGCTGCGCCACCTGAGCGCTCGTTGTGTAAGCGTGTTCGGTACCTATCCTCGCGTGTGGGGATCTCCCGACAAGCAGCTTTCGCGGATCGTCACCAGCGGCGGTTCGGCAGGCTCCTTTGCCCGCATGTGCCTCGACCAGGGCATTGGTTGCCTTATTTGCGGCGAGATAAAGTATCATGAAGCATTGGATGCAGCGCTGTCGGGTTTGGCGATAATCGAGCTTGGCCATGATGTGTCCGAGTTTCCGTTGTGCGCATTGCTTGCAGCCTATGCTGTCGAAGCAGGTGTGGCCGAATCTTGCATTACCATGATCGACCAGAGCAACAATTGGTACACGCCTGAATCGTCCAGGCGGTAATTGATAATCAGTCAAGCAAGTTCAGAAGAAAGGCTGTGCGCCCATGTACGCTACCGAACACGACATCGCAACCCTCCGCAAGTTGCAGGAGGTGGATCGAAAGGTTGTTTCGGCCAAAAAGGAGTTTAAAGAGCTTCCCCATAGGAAAGCCATCCTTGAGGTACGCGCCAAGAAAGACGAGGTGCTCAAGCGCAAAGTCCAGGTTCAGGACATGCTTGACGAGGCTGAAGGAAAACTCGCTGCATTCGTGCAGGAAGACGAACTGCTTTCTGCAAAGCAGGATGAAATTACCGAAACGCTTTCGCAGGTGCAAGGCGACTATCGTGCCGTAACAGCCCACACACGTGATCTTGATGGTGTGCGCAAGCGCCGTGAAAAAGTATCGCTTGAACTCTCTCGCGTGGAAGAAGAAGTGGACAAGATCAACCCTGTTATGAAGCAGATCATGAAAGCCCTCGCCGAGCTTGACGCCAAAGAGCAGGATCTTATCGCTTCGTTCCAGAAGGTAGGCGGATCCCTCCGCGTTGCCATCGATGAGGGCGAAAAAGCGCGCGTTTCCTTGGCCGAGCAGGTTGATGGGGAATTGTTGAAGGTATACGAGAAAACCCGTAGTGCATGTGGTGGCGTTGCATTGGCGGAAGTGCATGAAGGTGCCTGCAGCGCATGCCGAAACACGTTTGACTCAAGCCGTATGAGCAAGATTCGCTCCCAGGCTCCCTTGGCAACGTGTCCAGTGTGTCGCCGTCTTCTGATCGTCGAAGGGGAATAGCCATGAAGCTGGTATCCAGAGAAGAACAGGCCGACCAGGAACACGTGCGCTTCTCTTCGGATGCCGCGTTTTCCGACGAAACGGAAGGAAGGGCGCGTTCGTGCGAGCCCGATCTCTATCGCACCGAGTACCAGCGAGACAGAGACAAAATCTTGCACACCAAGGCGTTCCGTCGTCTTTCCCATAAAACGCAGGTTTTTTTGGCTCCCGTAGGCGACCACTATCGCACTCGCCTTACTCATACGCTTGAGGTTGCCCAGATCGCACGCACTATTGCCCGTGCGCTGGGCTTGAACGAAGATCTCGCCGAGGCAATTGCTCTTGGCCATGATCTAGGCCATACGCCCTTCGGCCACGTAGGAGAGCAGGCATTGGCTGCATGTCTTGCGCGTCATAAGGGCATCGACCCCGATTCGCCTGAAGGCCAGGGACTGTATCGTCACAATGTTCAGAGCCTGCGTGTGGTCGACGTTATTGAAAACGATGGTAAGGGGCTCAACCTCACTGCTGAAGTGCGTGACGGCATCGTGTGTCATACCGGCTCTCAGCGTGCTGAGACATTGGAGGGCCGCATCGTCGCTACCGCCGACCGTATCGCATATGTGAACCATGATATTGATGACGCCATTCGAGCTGGCTCGTTGAGAGAATCCGATTTGCCCGGCTCTGCTCATCGGGTGCTTGGTGAAAACCACTCTGCGCGCATTGAGACTTTAGTTCACGACATGATTGAGACTTCTGCTCGTTTGGACGATATCCAGATGAGTCAGCCCGTTTGGGACGCCATGATGGAGCTGCGAGCATTTCTTTTCCAGAATGTGTATACCGCTGAGCCGGTAATGCAGGAGGTTCGCAAGGCAAAACACTTGGTGGAAGACCTGTTTGATTATTTTGTGCGCCATTACGATCAGGTTCCTGCTGAGGTGCGGGCAATCTCCGATGGCGATCCGCTGCGTGCCGTAACCGACCATGTGGCTGGTATGACGGATCGCTACGCCACCAACTTCTTTAAGAACATGTTTGTTCCTCAGTCGTTCCGCTGATGAAAACGCTGCTCAAGACGAGCAGCGTTTTTTCTTTTGTTGACTTTTCGTAGGGCATTGATAGGCGGTTTTGCTTCAGGCTTCGCCTGAAGCCGAAGACCCTATATTGGCGCGTCGGCGTACGGGCGTGGGAATCTTTTCCTTTTCGCCGCTAGGCCTTATGGGAAACATGAGACGGACTTCATCCTGGAAGCGTTTAGTATTCGCGATGAGTGGCTTATTCCTGCGAGTCTTGCTCGTGAGTGGTATATTGTCTTGGCTATGGACGAAACGAAACCGAAACATAAACAAGATAAAGCTCTTGGAAATGCCCCTGAGAGCGAGAAACCATCACAGCACAAAGGCATTTTCGCGCGCATCAAGGCGCCGTTTAGCGCTGCGTTTCCCGTTATGATCGGGTATGTGTTCTTGGGCATACCTTGCGGCATCCTTGCTCAGCAGATAGGACTCGATCCTCTGCAGGTATTCTTGCTTTCCATGCTGTTTTATTCGGGTGCAGGTCAGTACATGATCCCCAATATGTGGCTTGCTGGGTCGCCTGCGCTGGCCATCATCGCTTCAGTCACGTTGGTGAATACGCGTCAGTTGCTGTACGGCGCTTCGCTTTCGCGTTTTTGCCACGAGACCCCCAAGCCGCTTTCTTTCCTGTTCGGAGCCACGGTAACCGACGAATCCTTCGCGGTTAACTTGGGGCGCTTTAGCTCAGGGAAGTGGAAGGTGTCGCAAGCGACGGCCGTTAATCTCCTATGCGAGACAACATGGGCCCTTGCCAACACTCTTGGTGTTGTTCTTGGATCTCTTCTCACGGTGCCTACGGCTTTGGCGTCGTTCGCCATGACCAGCATCTTTCTGTGCCTTTTGTTTTCCCAGAAAGCCACGAAGTCCAATATTGCTGCCGCTTTGACCGCGGTGTTGGGTGTGTTTGTGTGCAAGTGCGTAGGTTTGTCGGGCCCGGCTATCCTTGTTGGTGCCCTGGTCGGCGTTGCTGCAGGCATGATCGTTTCCAGGAAGGAGGGCACCCATGTCGTGGAGTGAGTTTGCCTTTATTGGCATTGCCTGCGCGGTTACCATTCTAATTTGCCGTGTTGTTCCCGTATTCGCCTTGCGCGGAAGGGATCTCCCAGGCTGGCTTTCTCAGGCGCTTGCCTTTATCCCGCCAGCGGCATTTGCTGCCCTTATCTCTAACGACCTGCTTGCTCCAGGGATGTTCGATGCGGGCTTCTGGCCGGCGGCGATTCCCCTCATTGCAGCCGCTGCCGTTACCGTCGTTGCCGTTAAAACGAAATCGTTGGTATGGTGCATCATCGTAGGCGTGGGGGTTTTCGGTCTTTTACTTCTTGTCTAGTTCCTTTTTTGAGCTGTTGAAGGCGCTCGGGTTTTCCGGGCGCCTTTTATTGTTTCAAACAGGTTTCGTTTACTTAGTGTCTTGTCACCTGAATTGTCAGGTGTAAACAGCGGTGATAAACTACCGCCCATGATAAACCTGTGACAAAAGAATGTGGCTTGGAAGAAGGGGAAGTGTTCGCATGGGCAATGTTGAAGCCATCGGAGGGAAGCAAGCTAGAGGGCAGGTATCGTCGTCGCAGCAAATGGGAGGTGCTCAAAATCCTCGCGGTAGGGCCGATTGCCCCGCATGCGAAGCACCTTTGAACTCGTTTGCCGCCCAGGTTCCCGATCCGGCGTTGGTGGCAACGATCGATCGGTTGAAGGCTGAGCGCGATGCAGTTATCCTCGCTCATTATTATGTGCAACCTGAGGTTCAGGCGGTGGCCGATTATGTCGGCGATTCGTTCTACCTAGCCAAATTGGCGGTGGAATTGCCCCAGAAAACCATTGTCCTTGCGGGCGTTGAATTTATGGGCGAAAGCGCGAAGCTGCTGAATCCCGACAAGACCGTTCTCTTGCCTGAGCCTGCAGCCGATTGCCCTATGGCGCATATGGTTGATAAGAAAACCATCGATGATGCTCGTGCGCAGTACGGCGATGATTTGGCGGTGGTGTGCTATGTGAATTCCACTGCCGAAATGAAGACATGGAGTGACGTGTGTGTCACTTCTTCGAATGCGGAGAAGATCTGCCGCGAACTGCCGCAGAATCACCTGCTGTTTATTCCCGACGTTAACTTGGGCCGTTTCATTGCGAAGCAGGTTCCTGAAAAGCGTGTGATTTTAAATAACGGGTTCTGCCCCCGTCATCAGCGCATTACCCCTAACGAGATCATTGCGTTGGAAGAAGAGTATCCTGAAGCGCTTGTTCTTGCCCATCCCGAATGCACCGAAGAGGTGTTGGCGGAAGCCGACTATATCGGCTCGACCAAGGGCATTATCGAGTTTACCCAGAAAAGCGATGCGGAAGATTTCATCATCGTAACGATGGTTGGCGTACTGCGTGAGATGGAGCTGCGCAATGCCGGTAGCGGTAAGCGCTTCCACTTTGCCCATCGCGTTCCCGTATGCGAGAACATGACTGCGGTAACGCTGGAAAAGGTTGCCGATTGTCTTGCTAGCGAGCAGGTGGGCGTGGAAGTTCCGCTCGAGCTTCAGGATCCAGCCAAGAAAACCCTCGAGCTTATGCTCGAGTATGCAGCACGATAGGGGATTGCTATGCAGACAGAAGAAATCAAATGCGATGTGCTTATTGCGGGGTGTGGCGTTTCGGGGCTGTATGCCGCTCTTAACCTCCCCTCTACGGCAAACATCATCATGGTCACGAAAACGGTTGTGGAAGAATGCGATTCCATGCTTGCCCAAGGCGGTATATGCGTGCTTCATGACGAAGGCGATTACGATGCTTTCTACGAAGACACCATGAGGGCCGGCCATTATGAAAACCGTGCCGAAAGCGTCGACATCATGATTCGATCAAGCCGCTCGGTCATCGACGACCTGATTCGACGCGGGGTTGACTTCGAACGCGAGGTTGATGGTTCGCTGGCATATACCCGTGAGGGCGCCCATTCGCGTCCTCGTATTTGCTATCACGGTGATATCACGGGTGAAGAGATCACCACCACGCTGCTGGAAAACGTCCGCCGTCTTCCCAATGTACGGATTTTGGAGCATATCGAGGTTACCGATATCATCGAGGCTCCGCAGGGGAATCGTTGTGTGGGCGTTGTATGCGCCGACCGTCGCGGCGGCGAAGGAGCCGAACGTCGCCTCCTTATCCGTGCTCCCTATACCATGCTCGCCACAGGGGGCATCGGGGGACGCTATGAGCGATCCACCAACTTCCCCAGCCTCACAGGCGATGCCTGCCGTATCGCCCAAGAGCATGGTGTTGCCCTTGAGCATATGGATTATGTTCAGATTCATCCCACCAGCTTGTATGTCAAGCACCTGGGCCGCGCGTTCCTTATTTCGGAATCCTGCCGTGGCGAAGGAGCCATCTTGCTCGATGCCGAGGGCAACCGCTTCACCGATGAGCTGCAGCCGCGCGATGTGGTTTCTGCGGCAATCTACGAGCAGATGAAAAAAGATGGAACTGATCATGTTCTCCTTTCCTTTGAGCGCATGTCACCTGACGAAATCACCGGTCACTTCTCTCATATCTATGGGCACTGTCTTGAAGAGGGCTACGATCTGTTGAAAGAGCCTATTCCCGTGGTTCCTGCCCAGCATTACTTTATGGGTGGTGTGCACGTGAACAGCGACTCGGAAACAACCATGATGAACTTCTTTGCTTTGGGTGAAACGGCCTGCAATGGAGTTCATGGCAAGAATCGCCTTGCTTCCAACTCTCTGCTTGAATCGTTGGTGTTTGCTCAGCGCGCTGCGCGTGTTGTGTCGTCCCGTATGGCGAAGACGGCTTCGGTGTATGCGGGAGCCGTTTCGACGGTGGGCGCTGTCCAGCGCGCAGCTCATGCCCAGATGCCCCAGCAGGTTACCGCCGATGTTGTCGTTAAGGTGGCGAGGTAGATGGATCTTTCCTCGTTTGTGCTGATTGTTGATGAGCATATAAAAAGAGTGCTTTGCGAAGACATCACCAGCGAAGACGTGTCAACTGCTGCGGTGATGCCTGAGGCGCATCGCGGCACTGTCGAGCTTATTGCCAAGCAAGATGGGGTTATTGCTGGACTTCAGGTGTTTGAGCGCACTTTCAAGATCCTTGACCAAGCAGCAAGATTCGATGCTGCGGTTGTCGATGGGCAGCGGATCTCGTCGGGCCAGTTGCTGGGTGTCGTACACGCCGACGTTCGTGCTCTGCTTTCAGGTGAGCGTGTGGCTTTGAACTATCTGCAGCGTATGAGCGGTATAGCTACTAAGACACGCCAAGCGGTTGATATTCTGGCGGAAGCCGGCTCAAAGACCGTTATCGTTGATACTCGTAAAACTACGCCGGGTATGCGAATCTTCGAAAAGGAAGCAGTGCGTTTAGGCGGCGGCGGAAACCACCGCTTCAATCTTTCCGATGGCGTGATGCTGAAAGACAATCACCTGGACGCTGCCGGCGGCATAACGAATGCCGTTAAAGCTGCCCGCTCGCGTGCACCGTTCGTTCGCAAGATTGAAGTGGAATGCGAAACGCTGCAGCAGGTTTCCGAGGCATTGGAAGCGGGGGCCGACATCATCATGCTCGACAACATGAGCACTCAGCAAATGAAAGAGGCTCTTTCGCTTATCGACGGTCGTGCTGAAACGGAATGCTCGGGCAATGTTGATATCGATGCTTTGCAAGGTATCGCAACGTTGGGTGTTGACTACGTGTCTTCTGGCGCGCTTACTCATTCGGCGGGTATTCTTGACCTAAGCATGAAGCATCTGAAGGTTCTCGACTAGCAAGGAGCGGCTTATGGGCAAAGCTGAGGCTATGGCAAGCGCGCAGACGCGACGGGGGCGCATCGTCTCCGACCTTGTGGGGTCGGAGAAGCCGCTTTCGGGTGCGGCACTTGCTAAAGAGCTGGGGGTGAGCCGACAGATTATCGTGCAGGATATTGCCCTTCTGCGCGCAAACGGGCACGATATCGTAGCCACCAATCGCGGCTATGTTCTGGCGTCTCCGAGGGAGCCGCAGGTGTTCATGCGGCGCTTCAAGGTGCACCACGGGGAAGAGCAGACGATAGATGAGCTCGAAACCATTATCGATCTGGGCGGTACCGTGGAAGACGTTATGGTGAATCATCGCGTGTACGGAAAGGTGACTGCGTCTTTAGGCCTGAAGAGCCGCCGCGACATTGCGCGCTTTGCCGAAGATATGCGTACGGGGCGTTCTTCACTGCTTATGACGGTTACTTCGGGGTACCACTTCCATTTGGTGTCCGCCGAAAGCGAAGAGGCTCTTGATGATATTGAGAAGGCATTGGCGGATAAAGGGTATTTGGCGGAGTATCTGCCCCACGAATGCGAGTGAACTGGTATCATCGTTGGGCAGCTTCTTCTTACGTCCAGCCCAAAGAAGAGGGAATATGGTGTCAGTGAAGGTTTGTCAATAAAAAGCAATAAACCCCTTGCATGAACATCTGGCTAACAGTATAATTTTCGGCTGTGTCAGAAGACACCCTATTAGTGAAACTAAGTGTTGAGCATATAGAAGGAACGGAAACCATGGATATTATCCGCGCAATCGAGCAGCAGCAGATCAACCCTGAGGTCGCAGATTTCAACGTTGGCGACAACGTAAAGGTTCACTACCGCATTAAGGAAGGCAACCGCGAGCGCATCCAGGTCTTCCAGGGCGATGTAATCCGCCGTCATGGCGCTTCTTCCCGTGAGACCTTCACGGTTCGCAAGATCAGCTTCTCCGTTGGTGTAGAGCGTACCTTCCCGGTTCATTCTCCCAAGATCGAGAAGATCGAGGTAACCCGCCGCGGCGACGTTAATCGTGCTAAGCTCTACTACCTTCGCGACAAGGTTGGTAAGGCTGCCAAGATCAAGGAAAAGGCTTTTAACTAGCTCTTTCAAGACCCGCCTTTGGCGGGTCTTTTTTTTTTATTGAGATCTAGACGTAACCAGGCCGCATGCCTTTAGGCGCATCGGAGGCCTGTGGGTTGCCTCCCTGAGAAAGAGCAAATCGCCCTTTTGAGGAGAGCTTCTGATTTCGATAGCCAAACCAAAAGGAACCAGGCGAAGGGCGACTGAATACCTCGCCTGCGCCCATCGTTTCTTCGCGTCCTCGTTCATTTATGGCGATAGGGTAGAATGGGGAGCTGTTTGAGATAGGAGCGATGCATGCAAACAGTGAGTGATATCAAGAAACGGCTTTCTGAGGCTTCGGCAGAAGAGTATGCGGTTTTGGAGCGCTCGTTGTGTGCCGATACGCGCAAGGGGGTACAGAACGCGCTTGCCGTCGCAAAGCGTCGTTTGGCTGCCGAGCAAGCAGAGCGCGAGCGGGTATCCCAGCTGTATTCTTATCAGGAGCAGATTACGAATGGTGCCGTAACGGTCGGCCTCGATGAGGTTGGCCGTGGTCCGTTGGCAGGTCCTCTGACGGTGGGCGCGGTGGTGCTTCGTAGGGATGCCGCTCCGATTGAGGGGCTCAACGATTCAAAACAGGTGCCCGAGGCCCATAGGCCCGCTTTGGCTAAAACGGTTAAGGAACGGGCTTTGGCATGGGCTATTGTGAATATCGAACCCTCCGAGATTGACGAATGCGGTATGACGGCATGTTTACGGAAGGCGTTTCGACAAGCTGTTGCTGAAATTGAGGCTCAAGGCATAGTACCCGAGGTAATTCTTCTTGACGGCAATCCGCTGCATCTTGACTCTCGCGAAAAAAATGTGGTTCATGGCGATGCCCTATGCGCCTCCATCTCCGCCGCTTCACTCATAGCGAAAGTGTCTCGTGATGCTTTGATGGTCTCCTATGATGAAGACTATCCAGGTTATGATTTTGCTTCTTCCAAGGGATATGGGAGTGCTCGTCATCGTCAAGCTATTGCGGAAAAGGGCCTAACCCCTATCCATCGCGTATCGTTTTGTCAGAACTTTTTGCAGGAATCGTTGTTCGGCTAAGCTGTTTCTTCGCATTTCGGTCCCCGCCTCCAACGGGTTTAAGCTAGCTCTCGTCTGTGGGACGAAAGATAGCTTGGACTCATTGTGGGCGGGGTTTTCTTCGTTGATCTCCTTTTGTTTCTGCACCCATCTGCCTGTTTGCCTTGTTTCTCGGGAATTTGCGATCAATTTCGCACGGGATTCTCATTGATTTAAGATGCGACTTCTATTGTGGTCACCGAAAGGAGGCTGCTATGGTTGCTGAAAATGAATGCCTGAAAAACGAAGAAGGTCCGTTCCCTGAGCCGACACCCGAAGAGCGCGAATTGCCCTTGGGCAAACGGGGGGAATTAGCGGCTGCGCGATTCCTGAGTCGCAAAGGGTATGAAATCTTGGAGACTAACTGGACCTGTATTGCTGGCGAAGCCGATATTATCGCCCTGGAGGAAGACACCCTGTGCTTTGTCGAGGTGAAGACGAGGTCCAATGTTGAAAAGGGGTTTCCTGCCGAAGCGGTGGATGCTAAAAAGCGCGAGCGTTACGAGCGAATTGCGGCGTGCTATCTAGCCACGTACGAGAATTGCGATATATGCGTTCGATTTGATGTTATTTCCATTCTGGTGCTTTCTGAGAATCGTGCGTTCTTGCGCTTTCATAAGAATGCATTTGGGGTGGAATAGGTATGTCTTTCCGTTCGTTTTCGGTTCAGGGTGCCACCATCCGAGGGGTTGAGGCTATTCCCGTTTCCGTCGAGGTTGTGATTTCGAACGGCCTTCCTGGGTTTGCCATTGTTGGCATGGCCGACGCCGCCATCCAGGAGTCAAGGGAACGGGTCAAGGCCGCATTGCGCTCAAGTGGTTTCGTTATGCCGAATGAAAAGATCGTGGTCAACCTGGCTCCAGGCGCTTTGCGTAAAACCGGATCGGGATTCGACTTACCTATCGCTCTTGGCATTTTGGCCGCAACGGGGCAAATAGATGCTGAAGTGGTTCGTCGTGCTTTGGTGGTCGGCGAGCTTTCCTTAGGCGGTGGCGTGCGTTGCTCGGCGGGTATGCTGGCTTATCAACGCTGCGCGGTGGGGCTCGGCCTGGACCTGATAGCGGGGGCTCCCGATAAGGGGTTCGTGAGAATCGAAGGCCTAACCTGCAAGTTTCTTGAGCAGCTTTCCCATGTACGCGAGCCGCGCTTCGTCAATGCTCCTGTACTTAGCTTTGGGGATATTCATCCTTCAGGCGATTACTCGGAGGTTCTGGGGCACGAAATGGCGAATCGCGCATTGCAGGTTGCGGCAGCAGGTGGGCACGGGGTAATAATGGTGGGCCCGCCTGGTTCGGGAAAAACGATGCTCGCGCAGCGGTTCGGTGGTATCTTACCTAGCCTCAGTGAGGAAGAGCGTCTGGAAACGGCGCTTATCCATTCAGTGGTGGGCGAAGATGTTTCGCCTGTTCTTGCGGGGTGGCGGCCTTTCCGCAGCCCTCATCATAGCGCTACGGCAGCAGGGCTTATCGGAGGAGGCTCGCCTCCACATCCCGGTGAAGCGTCCCTTGCCCATAACGGGGTATTGTTCCTCGACGAAATGTCGGAGTTCAAGGCTTCTGTGCTGCAGACGCTGCGACAGCCTTTGGAGAACGGGGGTATAACGCTTACGCGCGCGGACGGAACGTATTCATTTCCTGCCCGCTTTCAGCTTCTGGCGGCAACCAACCCCTGTCCATGCGGCTACTTTGGGGATCCAACGGGTCGCTGCAAGTGCTCTCCTGCCGCGGTTCAGATGTATCAGAACCGCATTGGGGGTCCTTTGCTTGACCGCATTGATATCCGCATCGACGTATGGCGCAGCGACAGCCGTGAGCTGCTGGGACGGGAAGCGGGGAAAAGCTCTGCTGAGTTGCGGGAAGGCGTTGAGCGAGCGCGGGCTTTCAAGAAGAAAAGAACATGTTTCGAGGGAAATAACGGTAAGCCGGGGAAAAGCATGAGGTATTTAAGGGATGCCTGTTGCTTTTCTGTCGAAACAGAGGAATTCTTCCTCGCCCTTGCTGAAAGCAAGGAACTTAGCGCTCGCGCATTGGCGAAGACGCTGCTCTTGGCGCGAACTATTGCTGACATAGAGGAGCAGGAACAGGTATCGAACGCTCAGGTGGCAGAGGCCTTTGGGCTGCGTTTTGGAGGGGGATTGAAATGGTAGGAGAGCCTACGACGGAACAGGCAAAGCGCATCCACAAGTCTCGCTATTCGAGCATTCCCGTAGTCAAGATGCGAGGAGCCCGCTATACCTTGAAGAGGGGATCGCATGGCTACCCCGATTCCCTGATGAATGTCCCTGATCCGCCGGAAACGCTGTATGTGATCGGAAGCCCGGACGCGTTAAGCGATGGTTTGGCAGTGGTTGGTGCTCGCAAGGCAACGCCGTATGGGGCGTCTGCCGCAACAAAATTTGCCGGCTTAGCTGCGGCTAAGGGAATTCCGATCATTTCCGGTGGGGCTCTTGGTTGCGATTCCCATGCTCATCGTGGAGCGCTTTCTGCAGGAGGCCGGACCGTGGCGGTGCTGGGCGGTGGTTGTGATGTGCCGTATCCGGCTCGTAACGTTTCCCTGTTTCAAGAAATAATCGATCATGGCGGGGCAGTGGTTTCTGAGCATGATTGGGAGTTTCCTCCGTTGCCGTATACGTTCAGAGCGCGCAACCGCATTATCGCCGGTTTGGCACGAGCCACGCTTATCGTAGAGGCGGGGTTGCCTTCTGGAACGTTTTCGACTGCCGATGAAGCATTGGCCGCCAATCGCGATGTGCTGGTGGTGCCCGGCCCTATTACCTCGCCCACTTCGTTAGGCGCAAATCGCCTTATCTATCAGGGCGCAACGCCTGTCATCGATTCCGAGACATTCGAAGATGCGCTGTTCGGCTTATTCGGTTGTTTGCGCAGGGAGGATATGCGCAGGACCGAAAGAGGGAGCGTTGAGGGAGGCCCCTTGGCTGGAAAGGGGGCCGAAGACGAGGTTGACCCACTTCTTGCTGCGCTTTGCGCGAATCCCATGCGTGTAGAGCAGATGCTCGCACTGCCCTGGAATGAAGGGGAACTGGGCCAAGTCGGCGACAAACTAACCTGGATTATGCTGAAATTGGCGGCTTTTGAGCGTGATGGGCTGGTTGAGCGATTCCCCGACGGTCGTTACGGTCCAGCTACGGTATAAAGCGGGGATGTGCCGGGAAAATGGTATCTGTCCCTATATTCCCATATGAACTGGCTGGCTTGCGGGGGCTACTGCCTGGTGAAGGTGATGTTGTCTCCATCGGGGTCCCATACCATCGTGTTCCCATGGACCTCGCAAGTAACCCTGACCGTGCGGCCGAATTTGTACAGAGTTGTTTTGGTTTGGATGAGGAGGTAGCCGTCATTCATCTCGTAGGTGAAGTCAACGTTATCGGTTGACTTGCCGGCGTTATACAAGGTCATAGTTCCTGTGCCGCCTTGATCGAAGACGACCTCGACCGTTGTTCCGCTCTCTTCGGCGACCCATGTTCCCGTGATGTCGTTGTTGAAAAAGAAGAACCAGCTTGCTCCTATGGCTACGACGGCTACAACCGCCACGATAACCCAGGTTAAAGGACTCTTTGTGGTTGCAGTGGTGGCCGCTGACGTTGCTGAGGCAACTTGGGTGCCCGTTGGCGCAGGTGTTGTTTGGGAGGGGCAAGCCTGACTTGGCTGGCTGTTCGTTCGCTGCAAAGGGGAGCCGCATGTTCCGCAAAACTTTGCGCCCGCCATGATCTTCGAGCCGCATCGGGGGCAGAAGTTGATAGCCATAATGTCTCCTTAGCAGTTGATTGAGAGACGAATAATCCCTCGTGCCTGATTTTAGGGAAAAGCCTGGATAATGAAAAGTTCAGCATGCGTTAAAGATCTGCTCAGGTATAGTTTCTTCTATGGAAAACAACACAGTAGATATCATTGGGGCAGGCCTTGCAGGAACCGAGGCTGCCCTTCAGCTTGCCCAGCGTGGTATTGCAGTTCGTTTGTTCGAGATGCGCCCGCTGGTTCAAACCGATGTGCATCGTAGCGGGAATGCCGCCGAATTGGTGTGCTCGAACTCGCTGAAATCAACCAAACCCGACAGTGCTGCCGGAATGCTGAAGCATGAGCTTTCCTGTTTGGGATCGTATCTTATCTCGTTTGCGAATGAGACACGCGTTGCAGCAGGTGGGGCGCTCGCAGTTGATCGTGATCTGTTCTCGCAGCTGGCAACTGACGCTCTTGAGGCGCACCCTCTCATCACGCGTGTGAATGCGGAGGTAGTTGGCTTGGGTGCGGAAGGCGAAGTCCTCGTGGCGAATGGCGATGGGCCCGATGCTGCGCTGTACGCGCCTGCCGATGCTGTCATCGTTGCTTCGGGGCCGCTTACCTCCGATAGGTTGGCTGCCTATATGCAGAAGCTAACCGGGCAGGGCCATCTTGCGTTCTATGATGCGGCAGCTCCGGTGGTAATGGCCGATTCGCTGGATAGGTCCAAGGTGTTCAGCCAGAGCCGCTACGAAGATGGTGGCGGTGATTATCTGAACGCCCCCTTCGGCAAAGAGGAATACGAGCGCTTCATGGAGGAGCTCGTGGCCGCCGATCGCGTTATCAAGCGAGAGTTTGAGACAACTGATCTGTTCCAAGCCTGCCAGCCTATTGAGGAGATTGCGCGTCGCGGCTTCGATGCCCCTCGCTTTGGGCCGTTGAAGCCCGTTGGTCTCACTGATCCGACAACAGGGCGCCGTCCCTGGGCGGTAGTTCAACTACGCGCCGAAGATGCCCACGGGCAGAGCTTCAATTTGGTCGGCTTCCAGACCAACCTCACGTTTTCCGAGCAAAAGCGCGTATTCCGAATGATTCCTGGCCTTGAAAATGCCGAGTTTGCCCGATATGGCGTAATGCATCGAAATTCGTTTATAGATGCCCCTCAGATGCTCAGCCGAACGCTTCAGCTGAATACCGAAGCTGCGCATGCTTTGCCGGTGCCGATTTTCGTTGCGGGCCAATTCGGCGGCACAGAGGGTTATTGCGAGGCCATTGCTTCAGGGTTGTATGCTGCGCTGAGCGTGAGTGCCCAGCTGAACGGCGAAAGCGCCCCTATGCTTCCCGATGAAACTGCTTTCGGTGCGCTCATCGCCTACGCTACTAGCCCTGAAACGCAAGACTATCAGCCGATGCACGTGAACTTCGGCACCATGAAGCCCTTTGAAAAGAAGATTCGCAACAAGCGCGAACGCTATGCTGCCTATGCTAGCCGCGGAGACGAAGCGCTGCAGGGCTACGTGGAGGCGCTGCACAAGAAGGGCTTGATCGGCTAATATGGATTTTATCGAGCAGCCCGACATGGCGAAGGAAGCGCCAAGCGGCAGGGATGCTGTGTCCTTGGAGGGGGAAACCCGCATATGCGGGGAGCTGCCCTGCGCCGGGCTGCTCGATGCGTTTTGCTTTTCGCTCTCTTCCGAACTCAATGCTTCAGCGGAAACCGTTCGTGCCTATCGGGCTGACGTGAGCGATTATCTTCGCTGGTGCGAGCGGTATGAGATTGCCCCGCTGGAGGCAACCCATCGTCATGTACGACGCTATCTTGCCTATCTCGATCAAGCTCGTTACGCGCGCCGCACGGCGAACCGCCACCTGAGTTCGATCAAGTCGTTTTATCGATGGCTCGTTGTGGTTGGGCATGTTCCCTCGAGCCCCGCTGAGGTGATCCAGGGTCCCAAACAGGGCAAGCCCTTACCGCGCGTCATCAAGCAAAGCGATATGGAGCGGTTGCTCTCAGCGACTTTTGCGGGAAAAAGTCCGGAGGATATTTCCGCTATCGACCTTCGCGATCAAGCTCTCCTTGAATTGCTGTATGCGGCTGGTCTGCGTGTTTCCGAGGCATCGGGGCTTCTGTGCTCACAGGTGTTCATGGACGAAGCTCTGCTTCGTGTTATGGGCAAAGGTTCGAAGGAGCGAATTGTCCCACTGCACAAAACGGCATGTTTGGCGCTTGCCCGTTATTTCAGCGAGGGACGCCCCGCTTTGATGAAGGGGCCCAGCCCGTATGTTTTCCTTTCCTCTAAGGGGAACCCCATGAGCACCAATGCCATCCGCGCAGTGTTCAAGCGTGCTCTGGGCAAAGCTGGCCTGGATCTTTCGTTGACGCCTCATGCCATGCGTCATTCGTTTGCCACCGATTTGCTGGCCGGGGGAGCCGATCTTCGCAGCGTACAGGAGATGCTGGGCCATGCAAGCCTTTCCACCACGCAGATTTACACGCATATGACCCCCGAGCGATTGCAGGAAGCCCATCACAAAGCTCACCCCCGAGGATGACTCGCGGGTTGTCGCATCGGTGCGTTTTTTGGCTTACCCGCGCGGGTTGCAATTGTGGAGCATGCGAGCTTTGCCTTGTTCTGCGGTAAAATCTTTTGTTACGAAAAAAGAGGAAGAGGCCAAACATGGGGCAGAGCTCAATCGTCATCAAAGGTGCACGAGAGCATAATCTCAAAAACGTCGACGTGGAGATCCCACGCGACAAGCTTGTCGTTATTACCGGGCTCTCGGGCTCTGGGAAAAGCTCCTTGGCCTTCGACACCATTTATGCGGAAGGCCAACGTCGCTACGTGGAGAGCCTCTCCAGCTATGCCCGTCAATTCCTCGGTCAGATGAGCAAGCCCGACCTCGATTCCATCGACGGCCTTTCTCCTGCGGTTTCCATCGATCAGAAGACAACGAGCAAAAACCCCCGATCCACGGTTGGTACCGTTACGGAAATCTACGATTATCTGCGCCTTCTTTTCGCGCGCGTGGGCGTCCCTCATTGTCCTGAGTGCGGTCGCGAGATCAAGTCGCAAACCACTGATCAAGTTACCGACGATGTGTTGGCACTAGGCGAAGGCGAGCGCGCTCTTATCATGGCGCCGGTTGTTGCGGGCCGAAAGGGTGAATTCACCAAGCTCTTTCAGGATTTGCAGAAAGAGGGCTTCTCCCGCGTTCGCATCGATGGGGAAGTGACGAAACTCGGCGGAGAGTCTGTTGTTCTGAACAAGAAGATCAAGCATTTCATCGATGTGGTGGTTGACCGCGTCGTCCTGAAGGAAAGCGCACGCGCGCGCATTGCCCAGGCGGTCGAAATGGCCTGTCAACTTGCCGAGGGGCGCGTTTTGGCGAAGGTGATGCACAAAGGCGAAGAGGCTGCCAACGTGGTAACTTCTTCGGGTGCTACGGGCGGTTTGGCGGAAGGCGAGCACTTGTTCTCGCTTGCGTTGGCATGCCCCGAGCATGGTTATTCCATGACCGAGCTTCAGCCACGCGATTTCTCATTCAATGCGCCGTACGGTGCGTGTCCCGATTGCCTGGGAATCGGTAGCCGCGAAGAGGTTGATCCGAGCTTGGTGGTCCCCGATAAGTCGCTTTCTCTTTCCGAAGGCGCAGTTGCGCCGTTTAGGACGGGCAACTATTACCCTCAGGTTATGCGGGCGGTGCTTGAGCATTACAACGTGAGCCCCGATACCCCTTGGGAAGATATTCCAAGGAAGGTTCAAAAAATCATGATGGAGGGCGCTCCCGACGAGAAGATCCGCGTGGATTACGTAACCGTCGACGGTCGCGAAACCTACTGGTTCATTGAATGGGAGGGCATTTGCGAAGCGGTAATGCATCGCTATAAAGAAGCGTCCTCCGACCGTCAGCGTCAGAAGTACGAGCAGTATTTTTCCATCATTCCCTGTGCAACCTGCGGTGGCAAGCGTTTGAATCCCCAGATCCTTGCAGTAACGGTTGCCGGTAAAAACATCCATGAGGTTTGCGAGATGTCGTCCCGCGACTCGCTTGCGTTCTTCGAGAGCTTGGCTTTTTCCGATGCGCAGGCGGTTATTGCGGTGCCTATCGTGAAGGAAATCAAGACTCGCTTGCGTTTCTTGGTTGACGTGGGGCTTGATTACCTCACACTCGAACGCGCCACGGCGACGCTTTCAGGTGGTGAAGCGCAGCGTATTCGCCTCGCCACTCAGATTGGTGCAGGCTTGATGGGCGTGCTTTATATTTTGGACGAACCTTCTATCGGCCTGCACCAGCGCGACAATGAGCGTCTGATTGGCACGCTTGAGCATTTGCGCGATTTGGGCAATACCGTGGTAGTGGTCGAGCATGATGAAGATACCATTCGCAGCGCTGACTACGTAATCGATATGGGGCCTGGCGCGGGTGAGTTGGGCGGTGAGGTTGTTGCTGCTGGCACGCCCGAAGAGGTAATGCGGGTTCAGGATTCGCTTACCGCGCAGTATCTCAGCGGCCGCAAGTGCGTTCCTATCCCATCTGAGCGTCGGCATCCGCGTCGCGGATCCCTTCAGTTGAAGGGAGCGTGCGAGAACAATCTGAAGAAGGTCGATCTCACGGTGCCTCTTGGCACGCTTACGCTTATCACGGGCGTATCCGGTTCGGGGAAAAGCTCGCTTATCACCGATACCTTGGCGCCGGCGCTCGCCAATCGCGTGAACCACGCCCATCGCAAGGCGGGTGAGTACCGTCGACTTTTGGGTGCCGAACGCATCGATAAGGTTATCAACATCGATCAGAGTCCTATTGGACGCACGCCGCGTTCCAACCCTGCAACCTACATTGGCCTATGGGATGATATCCGTGCTTTGTTTGCCTCCACGCCAGAGGCGAAGGTGCGCGGCTATGCACCCGGCCGCTTCTCGTTCAACGTGGCGGGCGGTCGCTGCGAGGCGTGCAAGGGCGATGGTCAGAAAAAGATAGAGATGCATTTCCTGCCTGATGTATACGTCGACTGCGAGGTGTGCCAAGGCAAAAGGTACAATCGCGAAACGCTGGAAGTGACATACCGAGGCAAGAACGTGTACGACGTTTTGGACATGACGGTTGATGAGGCTCGCGGTTTCTTCTCGAAGATCCCTGGGTTGGCGCGCAAGCTCGACACTCTGCACGATGTGGGCTTGGGCTATATTCGCCTGGGTCAGCCCGCCACTACGCTTTCCGGTGGTGAGGCTCAGCGTGTGAAGCTGGCAAGCGAGCTTCAACGTCGCCAAACAGGCAAAACCTTCTATATTCTCGACGAGCCTACTACTGGCCTCCACTTTGATGATGTTCGTCAGTTGCTTGAGGTGCTGCAGCGTTTGGTGGACGCGGGGAACACCGTGCTTGTTATCGAGCATAACCTCGACATCATCAAAGCCGCCGACTACGTGGTTGACCTCGGCCCTGAGGGCGGCGACCGCGGTGGCACCATCGTGGCGTCCGGCACGCCCGAGGAAATCGCTGCGGTGCCCGAAAGCCATACGGGTCGTTTCCTGGCTCGTATCTTCGCCCAGAGCGAAGGCGGCCAAGGCGATCGTGGCTAGCGTGGCGGAATCGGGTTCTCGATGAAGAAGGTATCACGTGAAAAGGCGGCGCTGGTAGTGTTTTTCCTGCTGGGGTTTTCTGTCCTTACCATAGCCATTGCTTACATCTGCACCTTGGGCCACTCCTTGAATGTTGCTGCCAGCTCCATCGATGATGCTGCTGGAAGCTTGGATGGCTATACGGCGCTGGTATACGAGGGGACTGCTGAAAACCATCGCGAAACAGTGGTTGACACTACAGGTGTGCAAGATGGCAAATTGACGCCACGCTCCCTCAACAAAGAATCAACTCAGAAAAGCGAGGAAAAAAAGGGCGAGCTCAGCGCTTCCCAGGCATCGGACGTTGCCAAGGAAGGGGAAGGCGAAAACTCGGTGTCGCTCTTTTCGCTGCGTTGCTCATATGTGGAAAAGCAGGCAAGCGTGATCGTGGTTGACGTTGCCGATTTGGGCCGGTACAACGAGCGCACCGTTGTGCGTGCGGACGGTCGCACGTTCGGTTTCCTCTCTATCGATGAGGTAACGGCGCAGCAAAGCTATTTCGCCAAGCGCGTTGCCGACTACAAGAAACTTGGCGTTGACATGGTTGTGTGCGTAACGAAGGATCTTTCGCTTCTGGATAATTATGCAGGTGCCACCATCGTCATATCGGGCCAAGATGAGGGCCTTTCTTCTCACGGCGCTTTGGTGAAAGGCGTGTTCTATGACGATGCGGCCATGGTGGGGCAGGTGGGAACCGTGCTGGTATCCCCCTCTCGAACCATTACGGCCAAGGACGTTTCTTCACTCTAGGACGTACCGATTCCCCGTTCGTGCCGCCTGACGACCGTTGGGCGAATGAAAAGAAAGAAGATTCATGCACCTTTCTGCGTTTTTTGCATTGTGAGTTACAACTGCAAAGTGATTTGTTATCATAGCGAAGTTGTCGCCCTGGACGGGTGGCAAACGTCGCGTACCAAAATGCGGGTGTGGCGGAATTGGCAGACGCGCCAGGTTTAGGTTCTGGTGGGCAACCCCCGTGAAGGTTCAAGTCCTTTCACCCGCACCATTTACGCGATTCAATGTTGTACCCAAGAAGGAGTTTATTCGTGAACATCAAAGTAGAGGCTCTCGAGAACAACCAAGTGAAGTTCAGCTTCGAGGTCGACGCTGACGATGTAGACGCACGCATCAAGCGTACGTATCGTCAGGTTGCCAAGCGCTACAGCTTCCCTGGCTTCCGCCCTGGCAAGGCTCCTCGTCCCGTTATCGACAACATCATGGGCGCTGATGCAGTACGCACCACCGTTACCGAGGATCTTGTCAACGAGGTATACCCTCAGGCACTCGAAGAGAACAACATCGTGCCTCTGCAGCGTCCTGACTATCAGTACGAGCTCGAGCTTGTTGAAGACCACAAGCCCTTCAACTTCACCGCAACCGTTCAGGTTAAGCCCGAGTATGAACTTTCCAGCTATGAGCCCGTTGAGGTAGAGGTCCCCACCTCCGAGGCCACTGACGAAGAAATCGACGCTCAGATCGAAGAACTCCGTAACTACTACCACGACTTCAAGGACGCCAACGCCAACACCAAGGTTAAGCCTGGCGAATTCGTGGAGCTCACTCTTTCTGCAACCGACGCAGAGGGCAACGACGTTCCTGCGCTTTCCGCCGACCATCGCCTGTACGAGCTTGGCCAGGGTGTATACCCTGAATCCTTCGACGCAGAGCTCATCGGCCTGAAGAAGGGTGCAGAAAAGTCCTTCGACCTCGATCTCTCCGAGGACACCTCTGCTGTTGCCGCCTCTCTCGAGAAGAAGGGCATGTTCCACTTCGACGTCAAGATCGACGTTATCAAGAAGAAGATCGTTCCTGAGGTTACCGAGGAATGGGCAAAGGAAACCTTCGGCTTCGAGGGCCTCGAAGACATGCGCAGCAAGATCGCTGAAAGCATTAAGACCCAGAAGGGCTCCAGCATGGTTCGCCGCAAGGAGAACGAATGCCTTATCGCTCTCGGCAGCCGCCTCGAAGGCGAGCTTCCCGAGGCAATGCTTGAGCGCGAAGAGACCAACCTGCTCCAGAACTTCTACGGTCAGCTGTCCAGCATGGGCTTGACCTTCGACAAGTACCTCACCGCTATGGACATCACCGCCGACCAGTTCAAGGAAGACAACAAGAAGCAGGCTGCTGACGTTGTGCGCCAGGATCTCGCTCTTGATGCTTGGGCACGCCATTTCGATATGAAGGCAACCGAGGAAGACGTACATAACGAGTTTGCTCAGGCTGATCTCGATGATCCCGAGCTCATCGAGAACGAATGGCGCAAGGAAGGCCGTCTGCCCATGATCCGCGAAAGCATCGTTCGTGCAAACGCACTGCGCGATGTTATCGCTCAGGCCAAGGTTACCGAGGTTGAAGAAACCAAGGAAGCTGAATAGGACCAACAGAGCTTCTGCTCGTCCTTGATACTTTAGTAACGCGGGGGCAGCTGTCGCTTAGGCGATGGTTGCCCCTTTGATCCATAAAAGCCTTGTCGCGTTAGCGACATGAATGAGTGAAAGAGGTATCCATGTTCATAAACTCCACTCAATCAGCCCTCGTGCCATACGTTGTGGAGCAGTCGCCCCGCGGTGAGCGCAGCTATGATATTTATTCCCGTTTGCTCAACGAGCGCATCGTTTTCCTGGGCGAGCCCATTGACGACGCCGTTGCGAATACGGTAGTTGCGCAGCTTCTGCACTTGGAATCGGTTGATCCCGATAAGGACATCTCGCTCTACATTAATTCTCCCGGAGGCTCGGTTTCTGCCGGTCTTGCCATCTATGACACCATGCAGTACATCAAATGTGATGTTTCTACCATTTGCATGGGGCTTGCTGCGTCTATGGGCTCTGTTCTGCTTACCGCTGGCGCTCCCGGCAAGCGTATTATCTTGCCGAATGCCCAGGTAATGATCCATCAGCCTATGGGTGGTTCTGGAGAGCGTACGCAGCAGACCGATTTCCAGATCTTGGCAACCGAGATGAAGAAAACCCGTGATCGTCTTGAGGGCATTATCGCCAAGCACTGCGGTCAGCCCGTGGAGCGCGTTCATGCTGACTCCGAGCGCGACAATTGGATGACGGCGGAAGAGGCTTGCGCCTATGGCTTGGTAGACAAGGTTGTTGCATCCCGCTTCGCCTCTGACGAAAAGAAAGCAGAGTAAGTTAGAATGACCGATCAGACGGGATCCGTTCCCCCTGCACGCGAAGATATCCGCTGTACCTTTTGCGGAAAGACGCCCGATCAGGTTAATGCCATGATCTCTGGCCCCGATGGCATCTTCATCTGCGATGAGTGCATTTCTCTTTCCGCAGAGGCCATGATGGCCGATCTGAATCTGCGCGGGCTCGAATCGGATGCGCTGAATCATGTGCTTCAGGTTACCGCAGATGTCGATGACGATGATCGCTCCGACAGCGGTGTTCCTGTTCTCGAGAACCTTCCTACGCCCCGTGAGCTCTTCGAGCAGCTGTCGGAGCATGTTGTGGGTCAGGAAGAGGCAAAGCGTGCGCTTTCCGTTGCGGTGTACAACCATTACAAGCGCGTTAGCTTGGGAGAGGCTGCAGATAGCGGTGATGTTGAGCTTGCAAAGAGCAACATCATGCTTCTTGGCCCTACCGGTTCGGGAAAAACGCTGCTGGCCCAGACGCTTGCCCGTACTCTCAAGGTGCCATTTGCCATTGCTGACGCCACGACGTTGACGGAAGCGGGCTATGTTGGCGAAGATGTTGAGAATATCCTGCTGAAGCTTATTACCGCAGCTGATTTTGATATTCCACGCGCCGAAGTCGGCATCGTTTATATCGACGAGATTGATAAAGTTGCTCGCAAGGCCGAAAACCTCTCCATCACTCGCGACGTGTCGGGCGAGGGCGTTCAGCAGGCGCTGTTGAAGATCGTGGAAGGCTGCGAGGCATCGGTTCCTCCTCAAGGTGGCCGCAAGCACCCCCAGCAAGAGCTCATTCACATTGACACGACCAACATCCTGTTCATCTTGGGTGGAGCTTTTGTCGGTTTGCCCGACATCATCGCTGAGCGTGTTGGCAAGACCAATATCGGTTTCGGTTCCGACATGCCCGAATCGAAGCGCGCTGCCGATGCGGAACTCCTTACTCAGGTGCTGCCGGAAGATTTGCATAAGTTCGGCATGATCCCCGAGTTTGTTGGCCGCATCCCCGTTGTCACTGCTCTCAAGGAGCTTTCCGAGGAAGATCTGGTGCGTGTTCTCACTGAACCCAAGAATGCCCTGGTAAAGCAGTACACCGTGATGTTCAAATACGAAGATTCCGATTTGGTATTCGAGGATGATGCGCTTACCGCTATTGCGGAGCGAGCAATCGAACATCAGACGGGTGCACGTGGTTTGCGTAGCATCTGCGAGAAGGCATTGATGGACGTTATGTATGAACTCCCCGAACATGAGGGACATACCCGCGTTGTCATTCGCCGTAGCGACATCGAGGGAACCACAAAGCCTGTTATCGAGCAGGTAAGTGCCGAATTGGTGGATACTGAATAAAAAATTATTTCCTATTGCCGTCGCATTCCTGCTTGCTCAGGGTTGATGCGGCGGCTTTTGGACTGTTTACTGGAATTAACACAATCTGACATTTTGGAAGGAAAAGGCATGGCATCTGACAAAAAGGCAGAGCAGTCTTACCAAGACTGGGAAAAGCCGCTTTTCGACGCCTGGAAAGAGAAGGGGTACTTTGGTCGTACGCCCGGTTTCGGCAAGAACGGTGCAGACACCTACACCATCGTTATCCCTCCGCCGAACGTAACCGGTATGCTGCATATGGGCCACGCCTTGAACGACACCATCCAAGACACCTGCATCCGTCGTGCTCGCATGCAGGGGTATCAGGCTCGTTGGATTCTCGGAACCGATCATGCGGGTATTGCTACCCAGACCAAGGTGGACAAAAAGCTTGCCGAAGAAGGCATCTCTCGTCTCGAAATCGGTCGCGAGAAGTTTATCGATGCCTGTTGGGATTGGCGCGAAGACTATGGCAATACCATCGTGAAGCAGATTGCTGGCATGGGGTGCTCGTGTGATTACGATGACGAGAAATTCACCATGTCGCCTGAGTACGCCAACGCTGTTCGCAAGGTGTTCTGCGATTGGTATCACGATGACCTTATTTACAAGGGTCGCCGTATTGTGAATTGGTGCCCCTCTTGCACAACCGCTATTGCCGACGATGAGGCTGAATATGTAGATGAAAAGGGCCATCTGTGGTACCTGCGCTACCCGCTTTCTGAGCCAGTTGATGGAATGGAATATGTGGTTGTTGCTACCACCCGTCCTGAAACCATGCTGGGTGATACCGGTGTTGCGGTAAGCCCTAAAGACGAGCGGTATAAGCACCTTGTTGGCAAGACGATCGATCTTCCTATCGTGGGTCGTAAGATTCCGATTTTTGCCGACTACTACGTTGACTCCGAATTCGGTACTGGCTGCGTGAAAACCACTCCTGCTCACGACCCGAACGACTACGCTATGGGTCAACGTAACAACCTTGAGCAGATCAATATTTTCGATGAGCACGCTATCGTCGTTGAAGGCTATGGCAAGTTCAGCGGCATGACGCGCGACGAGGCTCGTGAAGCCGTTGTTGCGGAATTCGAGGCTTTAGGCCTTCTCGATCATGTTGAAGACCATGATCATTCCGTTATGACGTGTTATCGCTGCCACACCAAGCTCGAGCCCTGGCTGTCGGAGCAGTGGTTCGTTGCGGTTGACCGCTTGAAGAAGCGTGCTGCCGAAGTGGTGGAAAATGGTGAAATTCAATTCCACCCTGCACGCTGGAAGCAGGTTTATCTCGACTGGCTTGAAAACCTGAAGGATTGGTGCATTTCCCGCCAGCTCTGGTGGGGTCACCGCATCCCGATGTTCTACTGCGATTCCTGTGGCTGGGAAGACGCTCTGATGGAAGATACCGAGGTTTGCCCAAAGTGCGGCGGCCATGTCCATCAGGACGAAGACGTTCTTGACACCTGGTTCTCCTCGCAGTTGTGGCCATTCGCCACGCAGGGCTGGCCAGAAAACCCCGACGAGCTGAAGCCCACCTACCCAACGCAGATGCTTTCCACTGCTCGCGACATCATGGGTTTGTGGGTTGCGCGTATGGTAATGTCTTCGCTTTACTTTACTGATCAGATCCCGTTCAAGGACGTTATCATCCATCCCACGGTTATGGCTGCCGACGGCAAGCCGATGTCGAAGAGCCGTGGCAATGGCGTGGATCCCCTGAAGTTGATGCAGGACTACGGTGCCGACGGCATGCGTTTCGGTTTGCTCATGCAGGTTACCGGTGCCCAGGATCTGAAGTTCAACGAGAACAAGTTGGTAAGCAGCCGCAACTTTGCCAACAAAGTCCGCAATGCTGCCCGCTTTGTGAATATGAACCTGGACGGCTTCGTTCCCGGTGAACCTGAGCCTAAGACGGAGGCAGATCGCTGGATATTCTCGCGTTTGGCCCGCTTGGTTCGTTCGCTTGATACCGCATACGATGGCTTTGAGTTCGCTGATGTCGCCCGAGAGCTGTATGCGTTCTTCTGGAATGAATTCTGCGATTGGTATATCGAGCTTTCGAAGGCTCGCCTGAATGCTGGTGGGGAAGAACGTGCTGTTATGCAGCGAAATCTGGTGTTCGTTCTTGATACCGCTCTGCGTCTGCTTCATCCCGCAATGCCTTTTGTAACCGAACAGATCTATCAGGAGCTTCCGGGCGAAAAGGAAGCACCGTATCTGATGGTTGCATCGTGGCCCGATGTCGACAAGCTGGAAAAGTACATCGACCCCGAGGCCGAGCAGGTTATCACCATGGTTACCCAGGTTGTTTCCGGCATTCGCTCCATTCGCGCTCGCTACGGAATATCTCCTCGTGCAGAGGTTGAAGTAGTGGTTAAGGCTCAGGACGATGCGGCGGCAAGCCTCTTCGCGAGCCAAGTTCAGCTGATTTCTGCGCTGGCGAACACCAAGGTATCTGCGGTTTCCGTTGATGCGGCACGTCCCGATGAATCCAGCGTGTGCCTCGCCGATGGGGTGGAAGCCTATGTGATCCTGTCCGGTTTGGTCGACTTCGACAAGGAGCGTGCTCGCTTGGAGAAGGAGATCGGCAAGCTGGAAAAGGATTTCACCAAGTTTGACAAGAAGCTTTCCAATCCGGGCTTCCTTTCCAAGGCGGCTCCTGAGGTTGTAGAGAAGGACCGTGCGAAGCTGGCAGACATCACCGACCGCCTTACGCGTTTGCGTGCTGAGCTTGCTGAGATTTCCCAGGAAGGATAATCATGAACGAAATCATGTCCCAGTTCCTTACCAGTGAGGTTCAGACGGTGCTGCTTGTGCTGCTGGGCATTGTTGTTGTCCTGTATCTGCTCTCCATTTTTTGGGCTGCACGCGATGCTCGGGCTCGTGGCTTCGGCTGGGCATGGGGCTTGCTTTCCGTTGTCCCTATCGTAGGCTTGGTGGCCTATTGCATGATTCGCCCTCCTCTTCTTAAGGCGGATCGTGAAGAGCAGGATCTCGAACTTGCCCTGAAGCAGCGCGAGCTTATGAAGTTTGGCGATTGCGCCAAGTGCGGCTATCCGGTTGAAGCCGATTACGTGCTTTGCCCGAATTGCCATACGCGCTTGAAGAATCTGTGCCCTACGTGTCACCATGCGCTTGATCCCGCATGGACTGTGTGCCCGTACTGCACAACCAAGATCAAGTAGCTGCCTGTTTGCGAACAGGGTAGCGTGAGGGCTCAGCCGATCCTGTCTCTTTTATGCGGGGAAGGACTGGCTGGGCTTTCTGTATTTGACAACGGCTCAAGGATTATGACAGCTGGTGTGCTAAGGTAAGGCGAGCTCTGTGGTAACATAGCTCGTTCGTTGATGGTTGTATGGGCGCCTTTGCGCTCTATGCAAGAAAGGAAACGATTGTGGAAATCATTCTCCCAGATGGGTCGAAGAAGATTCTTGAGGAAGGCGCCACGGTTTACGATGTGGCAGCATCTATCGGCACCAGTCTTGCTAAAGCTGCGCTTGCCGGCAAGGTCAACGGTGAGCTGGTGGATGTTACCGCTCAGGTAACCGACGGGGCAACCATTGAAATTATCACCAACAAGAGCCCAGAGGCTCTTTCCATCATGCGCCACTCGTGTGCGCATATTATGGCTGAGGCTGTTCAGGAGCTCTTCCCTGGTGCGCAGATTGCATTTGGCCCTGCTACCGACAATGGATATTTCTACGATTTCGAGTTGCCTGAGAATATCTCTTCGGACGATTTTGCGGCTATCGAAAAGAAGATGGCTCAGATCGTGAAGAGGAACGAGCCATTTGTTCGCGAGGTCGTGTCGGTTGAAGAGGCGAAACAGATCTTTGCTGACCAGCGCTTCAAGCTTGAGCATATCGACGATCTTACCGAAGGCGAAATCTCAGTGTATCGCCACGGTTCTTTTGTAGATCTGTGTGCAGGCCCCCATGTCCCTTCTGCTGGCAAAATCGGCGCATTCAAGATGATGAAGCTCGCTGGTGCGTACTGGCGAGGTGACGCAAGCCGTGAGCAGCTGCAGCGTCTCTACGGTACGGCGTTCTTCAAGAAGGCTGATCTGGACGAGTATCTGCATAATCTTGAAGAGGCGGAAAAGCGAGACCATCGCCGCATCGGGCGCGAGATGGACATCTTCATGATGCGCGAAGAGGCTCCGGGCTTCCCCTTCTTCCTTCCTAACGGCATGATTCTGAAGAACACGCTGCTTGATTACTGGCGAGAGATCCATCATGAGGCTGGTTACGTGGAAATCTCCACGCCGCTTATCATGAGCAAGCAGCTGTGGGAAACTTCCGGCCATTGGGATCATTACAAGGACAACATGTACTCCACGATCATCGACGAGGAGGAATTCTGCGTTAAGCCCATGAACTGCCCTGGTGGCGTTCTGGTATACGGCTCCAAGCCGCACAGCTATCGCGATCTCCCCATTCGTGCCGGTGAAATCGGTACGGTTCATCGTCACGAGCTTCGCGGTGCTTTGCATGGTCTGTTCCGCGTCCGCTGCTTCAATCAGGACGATGCGCATCTCTTCGTGCGTCCCGATCAGCTTACTGATGAAATCGTGGGCGTAGTGAAGCTCATCGACTCGGTATACCAGCAGTTTGGCTTCAAGTACCATGTAGAGCTCTCCACGCGTCCCGAAGATTCAATGGGGTCGGACGAGGACTGGGCAGCAGCGGAGGCAGGCCTTAAGACCGCGCTAGACCAGTTGGGTATGGAATACGAGGTCAACGAAGGCGATGGTGCTTTCTATGGCCCGAAGATCGACTTCCATCTGCAGGATTCCATCGGACGTACGTGGCAATGCGGTACGGTTCAGCTCGACTTCCAGATGCCTCAGAATTTCAATCTGGAGTACACCGATCACGATGGTTCCAAGAAGCGTCCTGTTATGCTGCATCGCGTATGCTTCGGCTCTGTGGAACGATTTATCGGTATTCTTATTGAGCACTATGCGGGCAAATTCCCTGTTTGGCTTGCTCCGACGCAGGTAAAGATCTTGCCCGTTTCCGAAAAGAGCCGCGACTATGCCCATAAGGTTGCTGAGCAGATTGAAGCGGCTGGTATCCGTGTAACGGTCGACAACCGCGATGAGAAGATCGGCTACAAGATCCGCGAGGCGCGTAGTATCGACCGCGTTCCCTACATGCTGATCCTGGGTGAAAAGGAAGCCGCCGAGGGCAATATCTCGGTACGCGACCGCTCTAACGAAACTGTTCCTTCAACCGTTGAGGACTTCTGCGCAAAGGTCAAGGAAGAGATTCGTACTCGCTCTTAGTCGAGCAAAGCTCGATAAGCTTTTTTCGAAAGTAAGCCGCAAAGCAGTTTTACCGCTTTGCGGCTTTTCTTTTTTGCATATCCATCGAATGGGAGAGGGATGATCGGGCGTGTTGCTGGGGCAAGATCTCAAAGGAACACGAACGTTGTTCTGCTGCGTTTGTCTTTCCTCTCATTTTGTGATGGGCGTTTTTGTCGCTAGAACTTTTCTGCTTTGTTTTAACGTATGGCTTGGTTTAGGTCTTTTTGCTGCATGCCCCAGTTCCTCTCCGGCATTTCGTGATCTCCTCGTCAGATGAAGAGCAGGTGACGATAATGGAACGAGAGGGGCACACATCGGCAAAGAGGAACGAAAATGGTAGAAAGGAATCAGACATTCGGCAAAAGCGTGCTAGAATGAACTTGTTAAATGATACTTATAAAGTTGCATTTAGAGAAGGGAGTTTGCTATGGTGCCCCATATCACCCAGTCCGAATTCGCTGAAAAGGTCGAGAGCGTTCCGTATCCTGTATTGGTTGACTTCTTCGCCACCTGGTGCGGGCCATGCAAGATGATGGCTCCCGTTCTTGATCGGGTTGCGCTTGCCAAGCAGGGTAGGGCGGCGGTGTACAAGGTTGATGTTGACCAGGAGCCTGAACTTGCCCAGCGTTTTGGCGTGATGAGCGTTCCGACGCTTATCCTATTCAAAGGTGGATCCATTGTTCGACAGTTCGTGGGCGTTCAGCCTGAGCAGACGTTAGTCGAGGCTCTGGATTAAACCTGCGAGTTATTGGCGATGCCCTTTGGTGAAGTCGCGATACTTTTGTTCAAGCTCGGAAAGCTCATCGGGAGAAAGCTCGGTGAGCTTTCTCATTTGCTCATCGAAGGCCATGATGCTGTCGTTTTTCCGTAGTCTCATCATTTCGTTGTAGTAATTGACTACGGTGCCGGTGATCAGGGCAACGATGACAAGCGAAGAAAGCCCCATGAGAATCGTGATAGCGCGACAGATGGTGGTATGGGCAACGATATCGCCAAATCCAATAGTGGTAATGGCTTGAAAGGAATACCAGACGGCATTGCCGAAAACGGGGAAAGTCTCAGGCTCGAGAATACAGAACAATGCGCAGCAGACTAGGAGAAATGCTCCATAGGCGGCGAAGAGTCCGCAGCCTCCAATCTGCTTAAAGGCATTGGCAAGCACTGCAAGTGATTGCTTGGCGGAACGGAGGGGCTGATTCTTTTGGGGCGTGCTCATAGAGGCTCGTTTCTGCTTGGGTGCTGCTATTGTACGCTCAAAGCTCCTATAGGGTGTTCGCATTGTTCGCTGAAGCTCTTGCAATGTCGGGACGAAGAAGGGGAGGGTGCTTCCTATGGTGGAGAAAAAAATTACCGATATCGTGATCGTGGGTGCAGGTCCTGCTGGGCTTACCGCGAGTATCTACGCTGCACGTGCTGGCCTTTCTGCGGTGGTTCTGGAAGAACTTGGAGCAGGAGGGCAGCTTCTCTCCATCGACAATCTTGAGAATTATCCAGGGTTTCCCGATGGAATCAATGGATTCGAAGCTGCCAATTCTCTGAGGTTGCAGGCGGAGCGGTTCGGTGCCGTGATCGAAAGCGATAAAGCCATAGGCATTTCGTTGGGCGAAGGAAATAGGGGTGGCGCTCGGTTTGTTGTGCAAGGGACGCAGGGCACCTATCCTGCACGCAGCGTGATTATCGCTACCGGAGCGAAGCCCGTGCCCCTTCCCGTTGATGGAGCCGCTTCCTTAGTGGGGAAGGGCATCTCGTATTGCGCAACGTGCGATGGCAATTTCTTTCGCAATAAGGATGTGATTGTGGTGGGCGGTGGCGATAGCGCTGTTGCCGATGTGGTGTATTTACACCGCGTTGCGCAAACCGTTCATTTGGTGCATCGCCGCGGAGAGCTGAAAGCGAGCCCTTGGTATGCCAAGCAGCTTAAGGGCATGGAGAACCTGGTAGTGCATTGGAACAGTATTGTGTCGGATGTCTTGCAGGAAGAGGGCCGCGTAAGTGGCGCTCGGTTAAAAAGCGTTTTGACGGGGGAAACGAGCACGATTCGTGCCCAGGGAATCTTTGCTGCCATTGGTACGCACCCCGATACGGCATGGCTTGACGGGCTTGTTGAGCTTGACGGCTCGGGCTATATTGTCGCCGATGAGGGCGGGGCAACATCGGTTCCAGGCTTATTTGCTGCAGGTGATGTGCGCACCACGCCTTTGCGCCAGGTTGTAACTGCGGTATCCGATGGTGCTCTTGCTGCGGAGGCGGCTGCTAGTTTCTTGTCTTCATGCTAAAATATATGGCTGTGAATTTTCCGAGCATATGCTTGTGGGCACATGCTCGTGAGCCAGTTGATGGAACTGGCAATTGAAATGCGAAAAGGAAGAACATGCGCGAAAAGCTTGAGAAGATCATCGATGCATATGAAGAGCTGGAGCAGAAGCTGGGCGATCCTCAGGTTCTTGCCGACCAGCATGAATACAATAAGCTCGCAAAGAGCTACGCCGACCAGGGTCCGCTTGTTGTAGCTGCTCGCAAATATGTGCAGGATCTCAACGACTTGGCAGAGGCCAAGGAGATGCTCTCCGATGCCGATATGAAGGAATTTGCTCAGGAAGAGATCTCTCGTATCGAAGGTGAACTTCCTCAACTCGAGGAAGACATCAAGTTCATGCTTATCCCCTCTGATCCTGCTGACGAGAAGAACATCATCGTTGAAATCCGCGCAGCCGCAGGTGGCGATGAAGCGGCAATTTTTGCCGGTGATCTGTATAAGATGTACCTGCGTTTTGCCGACCATCATGGGTGGAAGGTGGAGGCTATGGACGTCTCCCCATCCGAAGCGGGCGGTTATAAGGAAATACAGTTTAAGGTAACGGGTAATAAAGTGTATTCGGTCATGAAGTTCGAATCGGGCGTTCACCGCGTCCAGCGAATCCCCAAAACGGAAAGCCAGGGCCGCATCCATACCTCAACGGCTACCGTTGCCGTTCTTCCCGAGGCGGATGAAATCGATATCGACATCAAAGACAGCGACCTTCGTATCGACGTGTTCCGTGCTGGTGGACCGGGCGGCCAGTGCGTTAACACTACCGACTCGGCGGTCCGCATCACGCACTTGCCTTCCGGTTTGGTGGTCCAGTCTCAGGATCAGAAGAGCCAGCTGCAGAACAAGATTGCCGCAATGGCCGTTCTCCGTGCTCGTTTGTACGAGAAGATGCTCGCAGAGCAGCAGGCAGCTGAAGGCGCAAAGCGTTTGGCCCAGATCGGCTCGGGCGATCGTGCCGAGAAGATCCGTACCTACAACGCCCCTCAGGATCGTGTAACCGATCACCGTATCGGTTTCAACTCCACCTACAATGGGGTGCTTATGGGAGACTTGCTGGAGGATGTAATTACTGCGTTGCAGGCAGCTGACCGAGCTCAGAAGCTCGAGGAAGCCGTTTAGCGTCACCGTCGCTTTGCGGTGCCTGGCAGCGTTGTGCGAGATTTGCGATTCGAGAAGAATCTGAAAGGGTAGGGCGTGGCCTAGGGTCGATGTCCTGCCCTTTTTTATGTGACATTGCTGTCTGGCGTATGTCCGGCAAGCGTGATGAGCGTGCATGTTGTTCGCGCTGAAGCTCGGTGCGCCTGGCTTGGTATGTGGTAGTGAAAGGTGGCCGGTATGGCTGATAACGATATGTGGACCATAAAGGCGGCTCTTGATTGGACGGTAGGGTTCCTTGAGCGCAAGGGAGATGATAATCCTCGTCTTTCAGCGGAATGGCTGATGTCTGAAGCTACAGGCTTGAGCCGGATCGAGCTGTACGTGAATTTTGAGCAACCCCTTACGCTTGATGAACGAGCTGTTCTGCGTGATTTCGTTGCCCGTCGCGGCAAGGGGGAGCCGCTGCAGCTTATCAGCGGTAAGGTTCCTTTTCGCTATATAACCGTTCTGGTTGCTCCGAATGTCTTGATCCCTCGCCCCGAAACTGAGGTTTTAGTGAGCGAGGCGTTTGCGGAACTGAAGCTCCCGCGTGTTGCTGACCATATTGCCGCAGGCGAAAATGGCGAGGAAGTCGTTTCTCCCGAATTGCCCGAGCTTCGCGTTGTGGATCTGTGCACGGGGTCGGGATGCATTGCCTGCTCGATTGCCTCTGAATATCCAGCGGCGCATGTAGTGGCGCTCGACATTGCTCCCGAAGCTCTGGCTCTTGCTGGAAAGAATATTGCAGCACTTGGGCTTGGTGATCGCGTTGAGGTTCGCGGAAGCGATTTGCTTGGTGCACTCGATCACGATGAGAGGGGGAGCTTTGACCTTATTATCTCCAACCCACCTTATGTGCCCACAAAGGTATGCGACGGCCTTCCTCGAGAAGTAAGCGAGTGGGATCCGCGTCTGGCTTTAGACGGCGGGGAGGATGGCCTCGATTTGTTCAGAAGGTTCCTTCCAGATGCTCTTTCGTATTTGAAGCCTGGTGGCGTTTTGGCGGTCGAATTGTTTGAGGGGCACCTTGATCAAGCGTTCAGCTGCGCTTGCGATGCTGGATTCGAGCAGGCTCGAATAGCGCAAGACTTGACAGGTCGGCCGCGAGTGCTGGTGGCCCGAAAACCCCGTTAATGTACTCCTTTGTCTTTGAAGAACCGCTGTTCTGCGAAGGAGCAGCGGTTTTTTTGTTAGCGCGGCTTGATTCGCAAAAACCAGATTGCATGGAACGCGTACATAACAAGAATTTTTGAAAGCGCAGGTCGACAGGTCGCAAAATAATAGTTAGATACATAGTTTGTGATAATCAAACAACAGTTAATTAATTTGAAATCGATGTTTGATGTTCGTCTGAACTCGTGGTTTAATGGTCTTGTTCGATTGGAACGCGTTCATTTGGAAATCGTCTTCGGGTCTGGGGAGTCCTGAAAATGAATGAGCGAACGCGATTCGATATAAGGGCGAGTTTCCGCATAATGCGGGAGGGGTTTTAAATCGTCGGCGAGCACATTGTTTCGGCGTGAAGGTAGTCCGCCAGACTTTCAGGGGATGAGGGTCTGGCGGGCTTCTTTTTTATTCGCGTTTCTCTGAGGTTTATGGTGTTCTGTGACGCTTTTGCAAAATAATTCACTCCATTGAAATAAAGTTGCGCTCTTGGCTTTGGATGGTGCTATAGTGACAACATTGAAAAGCGCAGACGAGGAAAAGTAGGGACGAATCCTTCCCACAGAGAGTTGGCGGTTGCTGAAAGCCAGCGGTTGGACGGTCCGAAAGGCGCCTCTGAGCTGTTCTGCCTGAACATCTTCCATTCGAAGCGGACGATCTCCGACTCGGTGGTTGGTCAGTAGGCTGAATCGGTGACCCCGTAATCGGTCCGTGGGAACAGTGTTTCCCCTCTCTCTTTGTGGTCCTGATGCAGTCTGCTGCGCAGGATTTTTTTATGCTCGGGTTTCCGAAACCCGCTTAATGAGTTTAAGAGCCCAATAGAGAAAGGGGTGTGATCAGATGCGAAGCGACGCGATCAAGAAAGGCCTTGCGCGTGCCCCGCACCGAAGCCTTTTGAAGGCTGACGGTTTGACCGATGAGGAGATCGAGCGCCCGCTCATCGCCGTTATCTCTTCCACCAACGACATCATTCCCGGCCATAATCACCTGGATAAGATCGCTGAAGCTGTTAAAGCAGGTGTCCGCATGGCGGGTGGCACGCCTTTGGAGGCAACCACCATCGGCGTGTGCGACGGCATTGCCATGAACCATGAGGGTATGCACTTCTCCCTTACCAGCCGCGAGGTTATCGCCGACTCGGTTGAGTGCGTTGTGCAGGGTCACCAGTTTGATGGTATGGTGCTCATTCCTTCTTGTGACAAGGTTGTCCCCGGCATGCTCCTTGCCGCTTGTCGTCTGAACATTCCTACGGTCCTTATTTCCGGTGGCCCCATGCTTGCCGGTCGTGACAAGTGCGGAAATGAAACCGACCTGAACACCTTGTTTGACGCGGTGGGTCAGGTAACCGCCGGCACTATGACCGAAGAAGAGTGCAAGTGGTTTGAGAACACCGCATGCCCCACCTGCGGCAGCTGCTCGGGCATGTTCACCGCGAACTCCATTTGCTGCTTGTCTGAGGGTCTGGGCATCGCCCTTCCCGGCAACGGCACCATCCCTGCTGTGTATTCTGAGCGCATCCGCCTTGCAAAGCATGCAGGCATGAAGGTCATGGAGCTTGTAGCGGAAGATATCACGGCGCTCGATATTATCAACGAGCATTCCATCCGCAACGGCATGGCGCTCGATATGGCTTTCGGCGGATCCACCAACACTATGCTTCACCTCACCGCAATCAGCCATGCGGCCGGTTGCCCCATTACCATGGACGACTGGAATGAGGTTTGCCAGCAGATCCCGAATATCACGCGTATTGCTCCTGCCGGTCCGCTCCACATCGAGGATTTGAATGCGGTTGGCGGTATCCCCGCTATTATCGGTGAGCTCGGCCGTCACGGCCTGCTTGACGGCGAGGCCACTACGTGTCACGGTTCCATGGCCGAATGGATTAAGGAATGTCCGCAGGTTGATGGTGAAGTGGTTCGCACCGTTGAAAATGCTTACAGCCCCTACGGCGGCTTGCGAGTTATGCACGGCAACCTTGCTCCCGACCGCGGCGTAGTGAAGCAGTCTGCTGTTTCCGACGATATGCGCAAGCATCGCGGCCCGGCACGTGTCTTCGAGTCTGAGGAAGAGGCCTGCGAGGCCATCTTCGGCGGCAAGATCAACGCCGGCGACGTTGTGGTGATTCGTTACGAGGGCCCTGCAGGCGGCCCCGGTATGCGTGAAATGCTCACGCCCACCAGCGCTATCTGCGGCATGGGCTTGGACAAGTCTGTCGCCCTTATCACTGACGGTCGCTTCTCTGGCGCAACCAAGGGTCCTGCTATCGGCCATGTAAGCCCCGAGGCTGCTGCGGGCGGTCCTATTGCTTTGGTCCATGAGGGCGACATCATCGACATCGATATCGATGAAGGAACCCTTACGCTTGAAGTATCCGATGAAGAGCTCGAGGCCCGTCGTGCTGCTTGGGTGAAGCCTGAGCCCAAGTATCAGGTTGGCGTTCTTGCTCGCTACGCAAAGCTCGTTTCCAGTGCTGACAAGGGGGCATATTTCGGATGAGCGTGATCGATAAGGAATACGAAGCCAAGATGGGCCTCGGTCCTCATACCGAAAAACAAGGTAAGAAGATGCTGGGCGCAGAAGCCATCATTGCTTCGCTTGAAGCCGAAGGCGTGGACACGGTATTCGGTTATCCGGGTGGTCAGGCCATCAAGATCTATGATGCCCTGTACGATTCGAAGAAGATCAACCATGTTCTTGCTCGCCATGAGCAGGGTGCGACCCACGAGGCTGATGGTTACGCTCGCGCCACGGGCAAAACCGGTGTCGTCATTGTGACTTCTGGCCCTGGCGCTACCAACACGGTTACCGGTATCGCCACCGCCTACATGGACAGTGTCCCCATGGTGGTAATCACCGGCCAGGTTCCCCGCAGCGTTATCGGAACCGATGCATTCCAGGAATCCGATATCGTGGGTATCACCATGCCCATCGTGAAGCACAGCTATCTGCTTCAGAGCTGCGACGATATGACCAAGACTTTCCGTGAGGCGTTCTATATTGCCAACTCTGGTCGTCCTGGCCCGGTTCTTATTGATATTCCTTCCGACCTTGCCGGTTCGGAGATGGTGTTCGAGTACCCTGAGGATGTGCTTATTCCCTCATACAAGCCGACGGTTAAGGGCAATATTCGCCAAATCCGCCAGGCATGCGAGATGATGAAGGAAGCGAAGCGCCCCATTCTCTACATCGGCGGCGGCATCATTGCGTCCCATTCTGAAAAGGAATTGCTCGCTGTGGCAGAAAAGCTGCAGATCCCCGTGGTTTCCACGCTGATGGGCAAGGGTGCATTCCCTGCGTCCAACCCGCTCAGCTTGGGTCTTGTGGGCATGCACGGCTCCAAGTTCGCGAACTATGCGGTAACCAACTCTGATTTGCTTATTGCGGTAGGTGCTCGCTTCTCGGACCGCGTTACTGGCAAGCTTGCCGATTTTGCGCCTGATGCGAAGGTTATCCACATCGATGTGGATCCTGCCGAAATCGGCAAGAACCGCATTCCTCAGATACCTATCGTGGGCGACGCGAAGGTTGTTCTGGGTGGCATTAACGAGCAGCTCGAGCAGACGGGCTACGAACCTTGTACGAAGGAATGGCTCGCTCAAATCGAGGAATGGCGAAGCCGCCATCCGTTCTACAGCCCCGGCGTGTCCACGCCTGCTGGCTCTATTTCGCCTGAGGGTTCGCTCGATTTGCTTTCCAGCTTGCTCGATCCCGAGAACTCCATTGTGACCACTGAGGTTGGCCAGCATCAGATGTGGGCCGCTCAGCATATCGATCGCGACGTATCGCGCACGTTCCTTTCCAGCGGCGGCTTGGGCACTATGGGATTCGGCTTCCCGGCTGCCATCGGCGCTAAGGTTGCTTGCCCCGAAAAACAGGTTGTGTGCATCGCGGGTGATGGCTCTTTCCAGATGAACGTTCAGGAGATGGCAACCGCTGCCGTCAAGGGCATCAACGTGAAGGTTCTTCTTATGAATAACTCCGCGTTGGGTATGGTTCATCAGTGGCAGGGCTTGTTCTACAACGAGCGCTACAGCGAAACGCTGTTGCCCGACAACCCTGATTTTGTGAAGCTGTGCGAGGCTTACGGCTGGGGCGGCAAACGCGTTTCCGATCCTGCCGAGCTCGAAGATGCCATGAAGTGGATGCTTGATTACGATGGCCCTGCGTTGCTTGATATGCGCATCGATCGCGATGAAAACGTATTCCCTATGGTTGCCCCTGGTGCTCCGCTCGACGATATCATCGGTGCGGTGAATGTTGGTCCAATCTCCAACATGCTTGAGGGATTCGAGAATCTGCCGTTTGCGAACGCTGCCGAGGCAAATGCGGCTGCGCACAGCGCCAACAATGAAGGAGGCCGATAATGAGCACTCAGCAGAGGCATATCCTTTCGGTATTGGTTGAAAACAAGCCAGGCGTGCTTTCGCGCGTTACCGGTTTGGTTTCCCGCCGCGGTTTCAACATCGAGTCTCTTTCCGTTGGCCCAACCGAAGACCAGACGCTTTCCCGTTTGACGATCATCATGATCGCCGATGATGTTGCATATGAGCAGATCACCAAACAGCTGCATAAGCTTATCAGCGTGCATAAGATCACCGACCTCACCCAAGAGCAGGCGATCGAGCGTGAGTTGGTACTGTTCAAAGTTCACGCTAACCCTGAGCGCCGAGGCGAGATCATTGAGATTGCCAACGTGTTCCGTGCCAACATCGTCGATGTGGGCAAGTCGTCGTTGACCATCGAGGTCACCGGTACCGAGTCGAAGATCTCGGGTATCGAAGATCTCCTGCGTGCCTATGGCATCAAGGAGATTATTCGCACGGGTATAATTGCAATGTCCCGCGGCTCCAAGGTGAGCTAAACCACCTGTCGTGTGACGCAATTCACCATATGGTAATAACAGTCAGTCATTAGAAGAAGGGATGAACCATGGCTGTAACGATCTATTACGAAGAGGATGTCGATCCTAAGGTAATCCAGGGCATGAAGGTAGCTATCATCGGCTACGGCTCTCAGGGCCATGCACATGCACTGAACCTGAAGGATTCCGGCGTTGACGTTCGCGTTGGTCTTCGTGAGGGTTCCAAGAACTGGGCTGTTGCAGAAGAGGCTGGCCTGAAGGTTACTACGATGGACCAGGCTGCTGAGGAAGCCGACTTCATCATGATTCTCGTTCCCGACGAGAAGCAGCCCCAGGTTTACAAGGATCACGTCGAGAAGCACCTCAAGCCCGGCAAGACCCTTGCTTTCGCTCACGGCTTCAACATCCACTACGGCTACATCAAGGCTCCCGAAGGCGTTAACGTTGTTATGTGCGCTCCTAAGGGTCCTGGCCACATTGTTCGCCGTCAGTTCACCGAGGGTTCTGGTGTACCTGATCTGGCTTGCGTATACGAGGATGCAACCGACAACGCTTGGGACATCATCATGTCCTACTGCTGGGGTGTTGGCGGTGCTCGTTCCGGCATCATCAAGGCAACCTTCGCTGAGGAAACCGAAGAGGACCTCTTTGGCGAGCAGGCAGTTCTTTGCGGTGGCCTTGTAGAGCTGGTAAAGGCTGGCTTCGAGACCCTGACCGAGGCTGGCTATCCGCCCGAGTTGGCATACTTCGAGTGCTATCACGAGATGAAGATGATCGTCGACCTGATGTACGAATCCGGCATCCACTTCATGAACTACTCCATCTCCAACACTGCTGAGTACGGCGAGTACTACGCTGGCCCCAAGGTCATCAACGAGCAGTCTCGTGAGGCCATGAAGCTCATCCTCAAGCGTATCCAGAACGGCGAGTTCGCCAAGGAATTCGTTGCCGACTGCGAGAATGACCACAAGTGGCTCCTCGAGCAGCGTGAGAAGATCAACACTCATGAGATCGAGACCACTGGCGCTAAGATCCGCGAGATGTTCTCTTGGGTTAAGTCCGCAGAATAGTTTGCGCGTCCGCTCGTGCACTCGAAAAGGCACCCTTTGGGGTGCCTTTTCTTTGTGCGCTCGCTCCATACGGGATGACGCTGCGCGGCGCCCTGGCGGCGCAGCTGGCTTTCAAGCGCTCAGCATGGCCATAAGGCCTATGCTTCGCGCTTTCAGGTCAGCTGCACTCGCCAGGGCGCCGCTCGCTGATTTACTGGCGCATGCCCCCAGCTTCGTTAACGCCCTTTGGGCGTTTGCTCAAATTCGCTTCGCTCTTTGAGCGGGGGGGGTCGTCGCCCTCTCATTTATGAGTTGGATTCGGAAAACGTGGCGAAGCGGATAGAGCGAAGCAAAGGCGTGAAGCCCGCTTGGTGAGCAGAATAATCCCAGATAAGGCCCCGAAAGTTGCAGTTGAAGACGCATTTTGGCAGCTCATATAATTAAATATGAGATTACGTAATTGATTAAACACATAGCGAGGTGAGGATATGAAGACGATTCTGGTATGTAACCAGAAGGGCGGCGTTGACAAGCCCTTGGTCGCCGACGAGGTTTCCTTCTCCTCCGAGCGCTTCGGTATCCCCGTGAGCTTCTGCGACTTGGATACGCAGGGTGGCACGTTGTAAAAGACACATGACAATGATGGCGAGCGGGTCGCCGTGGCGGACACATCGGGAGCCTTCCGGGAGGCCTTTCGGACTAGCTGAAGGAGGCGGACGTGGTGGTCATCCCGACCAGAACCACGTCGAAGAGTATCGATCAGCTAATGCGCATGTGCAAGGCGGTGTTCAAGAACGGTCACACGAAGATTGCCTACGTGACGAAGAATGGACCGCTCCAAGGCGTCTCGCGACTTCATGGAATGGTTTGAGGGTCTGGCGGACGGCTAGACGGTTGCCGCGCTGCTCTAGCCTGAGGCGTTCGTGCAGGCGGGTGCTGTTGGGAAGCCCGTCGCGGAGTTCGACGGCGCGTAAGGCGGAGAAGGCGACTCTCGCTATGAGGGATACAGTGCGCGAGGCTGCGGGTTTTCGAAGGGGCAACCGCAGTTCAAGGGTATTGTTTATATGGGTAAATACGCTTCTATGACATATAAATATACAAATGTGCAAATGATTTAAAGGGGTCTAGTCATGGCGAGTATATTTGAGAAATACGCTGCCGACCGCGAGTTCGAGCAGAAGAAGATAGATAAGGCCGTTGTCGTCACCACGATGGCGAACTAGAAGCGCACAGCCTTTTGCTGTCGCCCAGTGCGAGCGATAAGAAGGCGCTCAAGATGATGGCTGCGGAACGCGAGGCGACGATTGCCGCAATTATCCACGAGTGGATTTAAGAGCGCATACGAAAAGGATACGAGAGGGGCGATAAGACATGGAAGATTGTCTTGCTGTTCGTTCATCGGGACTGATAGAGCGCTTGGATCGAAAATCGGAGGCGATAGGTAAAGACAATCCGTTTTACTGGTATCTCCATTTAAGAGAGCTTGGAAAGCGAGCGCAGACGAAAGAGATGGTTAATGAAGCTATTAACGGCTTCAACGTCAACAATCCTGAGTATAAGATTCTTGAAGTTATTGCGAAAAAGTATCTTACGCGCGAAGTGTGTGAGATTGCGGTGGGCAAGAACGGCCTGAACTTGAAGTACGTGCCCGAACAATATCGGGATATAGGCATGTGTCTGGCAGCTGTGCAGAGCGACGGCGGTGCTTTGGGGGAGGTTCCTGAGCAGATATTGCTTGGAGATAAGGGTTACGAGATATGTTTCACCGCTGTACGTAATGACTTGAAAGGATTGGCTCTTTCGTTTGTGCCTGAATGCTACTTCTGCGGAAAAGAGGGCAAGGCTCTTTGCGGTGCGGCTGTGAAGGCGAATGGATACGCACTTGAATACGTTCCGAAACGTTTGATAACAAAAGAGCTTGCCAAAGTGGCTATTGCGACGCCTTTCCCGGTCAGAGAGCTTCTTTGGCCGAATGGTTCGTGCTCGACTTGGAGCGCCTACCGTAGCTATTGCCCTGTATTGTCGCTTGTTCCCGAAAAGTGTATGTCGGAAGAGCTTGTCGCCTTATCTGCTCGGCTTTACCCTGAGAGTTTGCAGTATGCGCCTGTTGAATTTGTTTCTCGCGACCTTTGCTTTGAAATGGTCGAGCGGGACCCTATGAATTTGCGATACATATCCAAACTCGATAAAAAAATGGTGAATTACGCGCTTAAGTCTAATCCGCGGACGATTTTGGTCATCCCAGAATCTTTGTTGACGACAGAGCTTTGTCGCGATGCTTTACAGAGGGACCCTTCTATTCCCATCGAAAGATTTCCTGAAGACATTCGTAAGAAATTGGAAAAGGAGTTTCGGTCAGACGCTTTAATAAAGTATGAGCCGATTGCTCTCGAAACGCCTGTCTCCACCGATAAAGGTATGCAGATACTTTCGGGAGCAGAGGAAGCGCACGCCTATGATTTATCTGCCGCCGATTGTTCTGCTGATGTAATTTACTATATAACCGACATCCATCTTGAACATCAGCTCGTAAAACAGCCTTCCGATATCGTGAAGCTGTCTTTGCCTGAAATAAAGCGTCGCATCAATGAAAAGATTGCGGAACTCTTAGCATCCGTGCCAGCTACTCATGGCACCTTGCTTATTGGCGGTGATGTGGCGGATAGCGTTGAGTTGGAAGCACTCTTTTACGAGCAGCTCGATTCGTTCGATGGCTGGCGGGGAAAGATTATTGCTGTTCTGGGAAGCCATGAGTTATGGGATGGCAATCCGACAGGGCTTAAACCTGCGCGACCGATTGACGAAATCGTTACCGATTATCGACAAACGGTGCCCAGTCGAGTAACGCTGCTGGAGAATGAACTGCTCATTGTTTACAAGGGGCTTCGTAGCGAGATATTGGATGAGAAGACAATTCTTAACGCAAGCGTTGAGGAGCTTGCCGAAGCGTGCGCCAACTCAACGTTTCTCTTGCTTGGCGGAATAGGTTTTTCTGGATTAAACCCAGTCTATAACGCCGCGATGGGATTGTACCGTGCGACAGTTTCGACAGAAGAAGACATCGCGAGGTCGAAGCGTTTTCGGGCATTGTACGAGAAGGTTCTGGAGAGCGCAGAAAACCTTCGGGTAATCGTGCTGACTCATACGCAGATGGCAAACTGGTCCGATGACCGTTACAACCCTAAGTGGATTTATGTAAGCGGGCACACTCATCAGAACGCGTTCTTGTTGCAACGTGATGGCACTGTGGTTTTTTCTGACAATCAGATCGGTTACCAGCCTAAGCCTTGGCATCTTAACAGTTTTACGATTGATGCTCATAAATACGACCCGTTTAAGAATTTTCCAGATGGTATTCACCCTATTACGCGTGAGCAGTATGTTGAGTTCAATCGCTGCCAAGGCATCATAATGCATAGCATGAAATATCCTGGTGATTTATATGCTTTGAAGCATGCTGGGGTCTATATGTTTGTGCTGGAAAGTGCAAGCGGATTATGCCTTCTGGAGGGTGGTAGGCGGCATAAGCTCGATTATGACATCGACTACTACTTCGATAATCTTCCCGAGTACGTCCGGAAAGTACACTGCGCATTTGCTCCGTATCGAAAAGCCCTTTCTTTGATTTCTGACGAGGTGAGTGCAATTGGTGGAGCGGGCACGATTCATGGTTGCATCGTGGATATAGATTGGTTCAATCACGTATACCTGAATCCATTTGATGGAAAGATAACCCCATACTTTGCTGTAAATATGACTGGCAAGCTGGTTTTCAATGATATGGAGTCGTTGCTCAAAACATCTCCGTTGCCGCCGCGGCTGATCGGTGGCGTCCCCATGTTTACGCGTTATTTGTCTTTGGCCAAAGAAGAAAGACTTCCGATTCTTTCCCGCAATGCGAATAAGAAGTGGGATCTTGCCATGGTTCCGCAGGTTGTTTTAGATAAGTCAATGTATGAACCGTCTCGCATTATGCGTTCAATTCAATATATTTTCGATCAGAATGTACTGCGTATTTGGAATGACGCGGTTCTCTTGATTGAGGATAAGGACGAGTTTGGAGCGCTGACCGGCACGAATAGATTGATTGGTTCGTGATTGTAGCAATAGCAAGCCCGCCGCTCTTTTGCGCGGCGTTCTTGTAATTAAATGTGTATTTGTGCAATTCATCAATATGGCAGGAACTAAAGTGAAAAACCTATAGGCAGAAATTACGGGGGTCCTATGATTTTGCCGACCCGTCTGTGCCCAATCGAAACGCGCCGACGCAAACCCGTCGGGATTTAGCTACGCTGGGCTCCTATATTGCGTACGGGACTTGTCCCTCATGGCTGTGTAAATCACCTTGGTCCTTTTTCTCGCGACCGCTTTGAGCGCCTTGCCATGGGATACCTCCCCCTGTCGCGGCACCGGGCGTAGTAGCCCTCAGCGGTTGCGGTTTCGCATAGGGCTGTAGCAAGGGAATATGAGCGGGTCCTTGAGGCATTTGCTGCTCTGATGCGAGACGGACACCGATGATATTGACGTGCCCGACTGGCGGTTGTGGGGCGCGAGGCCGCAGTGCGATGCCTGCTTGTCGTGGCTGGGAAAGCCCCCGATATCGATTGGGATCTCCGGCTCGGACGCCGTTCTGGGCCCTATCCCCCGCACAGTGAGCAGGTATCGGCAGGTCTTGTCGGACACCAGCAGCGGCGATATCTCGCAGTCGGGGACTCTATCTGGACACGTTGCCGGCTATCAACCACGGCTCGCAGAGCGTTGCCAGGAGGTTGAGCGTCGCTGGGTCGGGCCTCTAGCTCGAGGCATGACTCTAGCAGTATGTTGCGCAGGTGGTTCTTGCTCCTCGTGTTCTCGCTTACCAGGAAGTCCCTCTGCGCAGCGAGCGACCTTGTGTCCGCGCCCGACGGCTTATCATCAGTCGCTCGGAGAGGCAGCGCCCCCGGTGGCAACGTTCCCTCGGCCCTCTTCGGGGCAGGGGCAGACTGCCATCCAGGGGCGTCCAATCGGCGGCCCCTTTGGGCTTGCCCGTATCGTAGGCAACGCGCCGAATGTTCGTCACTGAAACTCATCGGCGGCTCATCTCTGACTGCAATGGGGGTTGGTGCATGCCATTCGGCTTGAATCGCTTTATTGGTAAAGCAAATGTGCCGTCTGCAAAATAGTCGTGTAGGGGATACTTTATTCTGATAAAGTATCTTCCATTATTCGTGTGCCTCGTATTGAGCGGGGCGTTTTGAAAGGACTTGTGTCTATGGGAAGGGTGTACAACTTTTCTGCGGGTCCGGCGGTGCTTCCTGAAGAAGTACTCCGTGAAGCCGCTGCGGAAATGCTCGATTATCAGGGCACCGGTATGTCTGTCATGGAGATGAGTCACCGCTCAGCTGCATTCAAGGGCATTATCGAGGAAGCCGAAGCTGATCTTCGCGACCTTATGAACATTCCCGACAACTACAAGGTGCTGTTCTTGCAGGGTGGCGCAACTCAGCAGTTTGCTGCCATTCCCATGAACCTGATGTTGAATGGCAAGGCAGATTACATCGTTTCCGGTTCGTGGTCCAAGAAGGCGTTTAAGGAAGCTCAGCTGTTTGGCGATGCTCGCTGTGTTGCTTCGAGTGAAGACGGCAACTTCTCCTACATTCCCAACGTGGACGAACTCGAGTTCCGCGAGGACGCCGATTACGTTTACATCTGCGAAAACGAAACCATCTACGGGACGCATTACCATAAGCTTCCTGAAACAGGCGATGTTCCGCTGGTAAGCGATGTCTCCTCGTGCTTCCTTTCCGAGCCTATCGATGTTTCGAAGTATGGCTTGGTGTACGGCGGCGTTCAGAAGAATATTGGTCCTGCCGGTGTAGTAATCGTTATCATTCGCGAAGACCTTATCAAGGACGAATGGCTGCCCAACACGCCTACCATTCTGCGTTATAAGACCCAGGCAGATGCCGACAGCATGTCGAACACTCCTCCGTGCTATGGCATCTACATTTGCGGTAAGGTTTTCAAGTGGCTGAAGTCCCTCGGCGGGCTCGAGGCTATGAAGAAGATCAACGAGGAAAAAGCAGCCTTGCTCTACGACTACCTCGATTCCACCGATTTCTACACGGCTACCGCTCGCAAGGAAGATCGTTCCATCATGAATGTCCCCTTTGTTACCGCTTCGGCTGAGCTTGATGCTGAATTCGTTGCTGGAGCCAAAAAGCGCGGTATCGAAAACATCAAGGGCCATCGCAGCGTAGGCGGTATGCGTGCAAGCATCTACAACGCAATGCCTGTTGAAGGCGTGAAGGCACTGGTTGAATACATGAAGGAATTTGCCGAATCCCACCAGTAGGTAAAAAGCAAAGCCTCAGTTTGCTGCTGCATGAACCGATAATCGACAAATTGTGCCAGCTGCGAAAAATATATTAAATCAGCGGGGGAGCATCGTATTGTGCGATGCTCCCTATGCTATACTTTCCAAGTCTGTAAAAAGGCAGACAAGAAATTATAGGCCCCCGAGACATGTTTGTTGTTGGTGCTTGTTCGGCAAGCGCGGCATACATGGTTAATGTTTTGACTGCAAACACGTACGAAGGGTCCCCGATACTTTTTTGAAAGGGGTCCGTTTTGACCGAAATCAAGAACACGTCCGTCATTGATTTTCAGGACATCTCTGACGAAGAGATGAACAAGATGATCGATGGCACTCTGACCGACTTCGACGAGGGCGATCTGATCGACGGCACTGTTGTAAAGATCGAGCATGACGAGGTACTCGTTGACATCGGATTCAAGAGCGAGGGCGTTATTCCTGCCCGCGAGCTTTCTATCCGCAAGGATGCTGATCCTTCCGAGGTCGTATCTTTGGGCGATAAGCTCGAGGCCTTGGTTCTCCAGAAGGAGGACAAGGACGGTCGTCTCATCCTCTCCAAGAAGCGTGCTGAGTACGAGCGTGCTTGGATTCAGGTTGAGGAAAAGTTCAAGGCTGGCGAAGTTGTTACCGGCGAGGTTATCGAAGTCGTCAAGGGCGGCCTGATCCTCGACATCGGTCTCCGTGGCTTCTTGCCTGCTTCTCTCGTTGATCTTCGTCGTGTTAAGGATCTTACTGCATATCTTGGCACCGAAATCGAAGCTCGTGTCATCGAGATGGATCGCAACCGCAACAACGTTGTTCTCTCCCGTCGTGTTCTCCTCGAAGAGGGTCGCAAGAACGAGCGTGCTGAAATCCTCGAGAAGCTCTCTAAGGGCATGCGCCTGAAGGGCACCGTTTCCTCCATCGTTGACTTCGGTGCATTCGTTGATCTGGGCGGCATCGACGGCCTGATCCACATCTCCGAGCTCTCCTGGAGCCATGTAAACCATCCTTCCGAGGTTGTTAAGGTTGGCGAAGAGGTTGAGGTTGAGGTTCTCGACGTTGATCTTCAGCGCGAGCGCATCTCCTTGGGTCTCAAGCAGACCACCGAGGATCCTTGGACCAAGCTTGTTGAGACCTATCCCGTTGGCACCATCGTTGACGGCAAGGTTACCAAGATCGTTCCCTTCGGTGCATTCATCGAGCTCGGCGCAAACGTTGAGGGTCTTGTACACATCTCCGAGATGGCTATGCGTCACATCGATTCTCCTGCACAGGTTGTCAAGGTTGGCGACGCTGTGAAGGTTAAGGTTATGGACGTTAACGTTGAGCGTCGTCGCATCTCCCTGTCCATGAAGGCTGCTGCTGAGGATCTGGGCATCGAGATTGCTGTTGCAGAGCCCGAGCCCAAGCCTGAGGCTGCTGAATAACATAGCATTGCATAACATGCGATAATGAAGCGGTGGGTTGCTTTTGCACCCACCGCTTTTTCGTTGCGCGGTTAGTGCGCCTTTGGTCGGAACGGCAATTGAAAGCAGCAGGGACGCTCGAGTGAGGGGAATGGGCATGATCACGATATTCGTCACCGGTGGTATAGGATCGGGTAAATCAACCCTAATGCGATTCTTTGAGGCTAAGGGAGCTGGCGTGGTATACGCCGATGAGGTTGGGCATGAAAACTTGCATAACAACGCCATGAAGGAAGAGCTTCGAGAAGCATTCGGGAATAAGATATTCAATTCGGAAGGCGAGATTATTCGCTCTGAACTAGCTGCTTGCGCTTTCTCTAGCTCGCAGAATACTGCTTTGTTGGACTCGATTACCCAACCGCGTTTATACGAGGGCTGCCTTCGCCATATTTCTGATCTCGGGAAGAGCCATGAAGTGGTTGTGCTCGAGATGGCCATTCTGGATGGTCGTGACGACTTCTATCGGAAGGCAGATGTCGTTATTGCCGTTACCACCTCTCCCGAGGTTCGTATTGCCCGCTTAATGCACTCGCGTGGTTTTTCGGAAGAAGATGCGCGCAACCGTTTGGCTAATCAGGTGCCCGAAGAGCAGCGTTTGTCAATTGCCGATGTGGTGTTTACCAACAACGGTTCTATCGAGGATTTTGAAGCCCAGATTTCCCTATGGTGGGAACATGAAATCGCACCCCGCCTTAAGTGATGGGCGTATACCTTTAGTAGGCATCCGCTGCAGCGAGTTTCCTGTTTTGCGTAAGTAAACCCTTTATGCTGATAGACGTTGAGTCGGGTCGTTCTTTTGCCGATCGGAACAGATAGTTAGGGGAGGCAAGTGAGTCATCTTTCCAATCTTGAGGGCCATGTCATGGAGGGCAAACTTCCTGTTGCCCGCCTTGCTACGCAGCCATTCAAAGTCGTCTCTCCGTATGAGCCTGCAGGTGACCAGCCCAAAGCCATTCAACAGCTTGCCCAGAATATCGAATCGGGCATGCGCTATGAGACCTTGCTGGGTGTAACGGGATCAGGCAAAACCTACACTATGGCTAAAACCATCGAGGCTGTTCAGAAACCAACCCTTGTGTTGGCCCCCAATAAAACGCTTGCGGCGCAGTTGGCTGCCGAGTTGAAGGAATTCTTTCCCAACAATGCCGTGGTGTACTTCGTGAGTTACTACGATTACTATCAGCCCGAAGCGTACGTACCTACCACGGACACCTTCATTGAAAAGGATGCCTCCATTAATGAAGAGGTGGAAAAGCTGCGTCACGCGGCAACGGCCCAGTTGCTTTCCCGCCGCGATGTTATCGTGGTTGCCTCGGTTTCTTGCATTTACGGCATTGGCTCGCCTATGGAATATGCGGGCATGGCGGTGTTCCTTGACAAGGAAGTGGAGCAGGACCGCGACGACCTTATCCGCCGTCTTATCGACATCCAGTATGACCGCAACGATTATGAGCTGAAGCGCGGTACGTTCCGCGTGCGTGGCGATGCGCTTGATGTGTTTCCTCCCTATGCGGACAATCCGATTCGCGTGGAATTCTGGGGCGACGAGATCGAGGAAATCTCGGAGATCGACAACGTAACCGGTGAAGTGTTGAATACCTTTGAAGCGTTGCCTGTTTGGCCTGCCTCTCACTACGTTGCTGCACGTCCCGCTTTGGAGCGTGCGGTTAAGACCATTCAGGATGAACTGCAAGATCGCCTTACTCAATTCAATGAAGAGGGAAAGCTTCTTGAAGCGCAGCGTTTGGAAATGCGCACTTCCTATGATCTAGAGATGATTGAGACCATGGGTTTTTGCTCGGGCATTGAAAACTATTCGCGCCATCTTGACGGGCGTGAGCCAGGTGAGCCGCCCTATACGCTCATCGACTACTTCCCAACCGATTTCCTGTGCTTCATTGACGAGAGCCATGTTACCGTCCCTCAAATCCGCGGCATGCATGAAGGCGACCGCTCTCGCAAGATCACGCTGACCGAGCATGGTTTCCGTTTGCCGTCATGTCTGGACAATCGCCCCCTGCGTTTCGATGAGTTCGAGGCGCGAATCCCTCAGTTTGTGTATGTTTCCGCAACTCCGGGCGATTACGAGGAACGTGTGAGCGAGGCGAAGGTGGAGCAGATTATTCGCCCGACCGGATTACTTGATCCCGAGATCGACGTTCGCCCCATCATGTCTCAGATTGACGATATCATCGACGAAGCGCAAGCGTGCGCCAAACGCAAAGAGCGCGTGCTGATAACCACGTTGACCAAACGTATGGCCGAAGACCTTACCGAGCATCTGCTCGATCAGGGGATTCGCGCTCGCTATATGCATTCTGATATTGGCACCCTTGAGCGTGTTGAAATCTTGCGGGATCTGCGAAAAGGGGAGTTCGATGTATTGGTGGGCATCAATCTGTTGCGTGAGGGCTTGGATCTGCCCGAAGTAACGCTGGTGGCAATCCTCGATGCTGATAAGGAAGGTTTCCTCCGCAATCATCGTTCCCTGATTCAGACTATTGGCCGCGCGGCGCGCAACGCCAACGGTAGGGTGATAATGTATGCCGATAAGATTACCGACTCGATGGATCAAGCCATCAAGGAAACGCGACGCCGTCGTAGTATTCAGATGGCATACAACGAAGAGCATGGCATTGTGCCTCAAACGGTTAAGAAGGGCTTGAGCGACATTACCGATTACCTCGAATCTGAAGAGGGGAAGCGGAGCGCGCAAGAAGTCAATGCTGATTTGGCTGGTTATTCTCGCAGCGAGATTCTGCGTGTTATAGCCTCGTTGGAGGACGAGATGATGGAAGCTTCTGCTGCGATGGATTTCGAGCGTGCGGCTTCGGTTCGTGATCAGATCGTTCAGTTGCGTGGGCAGATGGAAGGCAAAAGCGAAGAAGCGGTTTTGGGTGAATTGAAGAAAACCGCCCGAAAGGGAAGTGCCTTTGGTGCCCGCAAAAGCTCCTACGGTGGCGGTCGAAAAAGTTAAGCAACATATCCCAATAATCTGTGGTGACCTTATGAATGCGCTTGCCGTGTTCGTTGAGGATCCGTATCCTTTCAAAATTAGTTAGACAAACTAAGCAAATGCGCATGAAATGAACTCGGCATGTGCGTTGAGGAAAGGAGCAGGACGTGGGATTTGCAGTTGTTGTTGACTCGACGCTCGATATGTCTGCGGAGGAATACCAAGCACTGAACATCACCATGGTTCCCCTTAATATTTTGGTCGGCGAAGACGAATTCAAGGATCAGGTGGAAATCAGCTCCGAAGAATTCTACGAGCGCATGGGCGAAGCAACCGAGCTCCCCAAAACCGCCCAGCCGGCGCCTTTCGATTTTGTGCAGGCGTATGAGCGTCTTGCACAGGAAGGATACGAGGGAATCGTCTCTCTCCATATTGCCGGCGTTCTTTCCGGCACTATTGAATCAGCTCGTGCGGCAGCTGACCAGGTAGACATTGACGTTCGTGTTATCGATTCCGCTTGCTGCACCGCTCAGGCGGCTTTACAGGTGAAGCAGCTCTGTGCTCTTCGCGATGCCGAAGTATCGCTCGACGAAGCCCAGGCCGCCATCGAGGAGCTTATTCCAAAAACTCAGTTCCTTGTTGCCTGCGACACGCTGGAAAACCTACTGAAAGGCGGTCGCCTTTCGGCCGACCAAGTAAAGAACGCCAGCCTGCTGAACATTAAGCCTATTTTCACCTTCAACGAAACGGGTGTGCTGGTTGCTTTCGGCAAGGCCAAGGGTATGCGCGGCGTTATCAAGCAGTATGTTCAGAACGCTCAGAAGCGCACCGAAGAGCAGGGCAAGCAGCGTATTCGCTTCTGCCACGTTGCGAACGAGCAGGGCGTTGAGGATCTGAGGTCTGCTCTTGATGGGGCGGGCGTGGAATATGTTGACGAGGGATCTTCCCCTTGTGGAGCCACGGTGGCAACGCATCTGGGTCTGGGCGCTCTCGGCATCGCATTTGCTCCTGCTGAAGCCTAAGGCGGGTCCAGATTGGGCTATCTGCCTACTCTGAACTGCTGATGAAATTGCACGATTCGGCTCTTCGTACCTCGTATTATGGAAATGCTTCGGAATGCCGGGCATTTGATTTGATAAGGAAGTGAACATGGAAAACGTTGACGACATTGAAGAGGAACGCGGTGACAAGGCGATTGTCGACACGTTGCTGTCAGATACGTTTAATTCCATTCTTCGTATCGAGGAACGCTCGCTTAAGAATCGTTTGACCGAGGGCCTTTCCATTGCGGAATTGCACACTATTGTTGCAGTGGGTTTGCATGAGATCAATTCCATGAAAGTGGTAGCTTCGCGCCTTGATGTGACCATGGCAACCCTTACGGCAGCTATGAACAAACTTGAGCGAAAGGGATTCGTGGAACGCTCTCGCAGCGAAATGGATCGTCGCCAGGTTCTGGTGCAGTTGACCTCGAAGGGACGTAAGGCCTTCCGCGCCCATGAGTCCTTCCATAAAAAGATGGTTGACAGTGCCCTTGCTGCGCTTACGCAGGAGGAAGAAGAGCTGTTTGTCAGTGCTTTGGGCAAGATCAAAGATTTCTTCGATAAGGAGAGCAAGCAGTTAAACGCTGCAGAAGCATAACCCTCTACTAACAACTTTTCAGTAATCGCCTTACTCAGGTGTAGCTCAGTGCGCCCAAATTCGCTGTGTTTGCGTTTTTCAGTTGGCGGAGAAGGGGACAGCACGACGTTGGTGAATAGCAGCCTCCTTCAAAAGGGCGCTGTTGAATAAAGAAAGGACAGAAACATGGCAACTATTGATTCTCTGAAGGAAATTCTGAACGAAAACCTCGATATCGAGCCGGAAAAGGTTGTTGAAAGCGCAACGTTTGACGAGCTTGGCATCGATTCTCTGGACATGGCGGAACTGATCTGCGATATCGAAGAGCGTCTTGACGTTGAGTTCGGTGAGCCTGAGGGTCTGGAGACCGTTGGCTCTCTGGTGGAGTACATCGACTCCCTGTAGCCGACGCCGCCGCAGATAATGCGGTTGCGTTGGGGAGGGGGCATTGTCTCTGGCTGCCCTCTCCTTCCTTCGCTCTGTCGAAGGAGGCGGCTTCTTTCAAGCGTTTGCAAAGAGGCCGCCCTCTTTGACAGGGATGCCCATGTGGCAAAGTGCGCAAAGTGAAAAGAGGCATACGTATATGAAGACACGTATTACCGAGCTGTTGGGTGTTGAACAGCCCATCATCCAGGGCGGTATGGCATGGATCGCTGATGCGAAACTTGCCGCTACAGTTAGCGAAGCAGGTGGCTTGGGAATCATTGCCTGCGGATCTGCTCCTGTTTCCTGGGTTCGCGAGCAGATCGAAGAAGCTCGCCGTCTTACGGATAAGCCTTTCGGCCTGAACATTATGCTGATGAACCCCGAGGCTCCCGAGCTTGCTAAGCTTGCCGCAGAGATGAAGGTTCGCGTGGTAACCACAGGTGCCGGCAATCCTGGAAACTACATCGATATGTGGAAAGAGGCAGGATGCAAGGTTATCCCCGTCGTGGCTTCTGCTGCCCTGGCTCGTCGTATGGAGCGCTGTGGGGCTGACGCTGTCGTAGCTGAGGGCTGCGAGGCTGGCGGCCATATCGGCGAGCTCACCACGATGGCTCTTACCCCTGCAGTATGCGATGCCGTTTCCATTCCCGTTGTTGCCGCAGGAGGCATTGCAGATGGACGTGGCTTTGCTGCTGCCATTGCTTTGGGTGCAGAGGGTGTCCAGGTCGGTACGCGCTTCCTTACCGCTACCGAATGCGGCGTTCACGATGCCTACAAGCAGAAGGTTTTGGGCGCAAAAGACTCCGATACCATCGTTACGGGGCGTGCTGGTGGACATCCTGTGCGTGGTATCAAGAACAAGTTCGCGCGCAATGTTCGCAAACTTGAGGCCGACCCCGCCAACGTTGCCATTTTGGAATCAGAGTTGGCAGGCTCCCTCCATCGTGCCGTTGCGGGCGATGTGGACAATGGTTCGTTGATGGCGGGCCAGGTTGCTTGTCTGGTTAACGATGAGAAGAGCGCTGCTCAAATCGTCGACGATTTGGTAGCTGAAGCTCAATCGTGGGCAGGCGAGGGCCTTCAGCGCATGCTGGATGCAAATGCTCATCGTGCATGGAATGCCGAGGTGCGTTAGGCATGACGGTATTCATGTTTCCGGGCCAAGGCGCCCAAAAGCCCGGTATGGGCGCGGATCTTCTTGGGGTTGCCGAAGTTGCGCAGGCCTTTGCGATTGCAGGCGAGGTGTGCGGCGTTGATGTTGCAGCGCTTGCGCGAGAGGGCAGCGCCGAGCAGGTGAACGATGCCTACAACGCCCAGGTATTGGCTGCGGCCCTTTCTGTCGGGCTGTCCCATGCGCTCGATGCCCGAGGGATTCAAGCGGAAGCTATGCTCGGATTTTCCCTGGGACAGATCAGCGCTCTTATGGCCAGCGGCGCTTTGAGCGATGAAGATGGTTTCGCTTTACTCGATGTGCGTGCTCGTTCCATGGCCCAAGCGTGCGAGGAACGCCCTGGTGCAATGTATGCGCTGCTGGGCGCTGCCCATGAAGACGCCCAGGGTATCTGCGATGAATGCGCTCAAGACGAAATACTGGTATGCGCCAATTTCAATGCGCCGGGTCAGGTAGTGGTATCTGGAGATGTTGCCGCTATCGAGCGAGCCGAAAAGGCATGGCAGAGCCTGGGAAAGCGTGGTGCTCGTCTGAACACTGCGGGGGCATTCCATAGTCCGCTTATGGCTTCGGCATCAAAGGCTGTGCGAGAGAAGTGCAGCGAGCTTTCCTGGAAACAGCCTGTGGTTCCGGTTATCTGCAATACCGATGCGCAGGTTTTCGATGTCGACCAGGCTGCTGATCGCTTGGCTCGTCAGGTTGTAAGCCCTGTCCATTTTGAGCAGAGCGTACAGGCATTGATCAGACAGAGTGCAACTCGGTTTGTCGAGGTTGGCTATGGTGCGGTTTTGAATGGTCTTGTTCGCCGCATCGACAAACGTGCAGGTCGCGTTCGTGTTGGAACGCTTGATGAGTGGAATGCGTTTGTTTCCGAGCAAACAGGCATTGGGGAGGAGTAGACCGTGCCAAAAAACGAAAGAGCAGCGTTCCCCGTTGCCCTGGTAACGGGAGGAAGCCGTGGCATCGGTGAAGCGGTGGTGCGCACGCTTGCAGAGGCAGGTTATGCCGTAGCTATCAATTGCTCAAGCGAGAAGAGCCTCGAGGCAGCAGAGAGCCTGGCTGTGGAAGTTGCTCAGGAGCATGGCGTTCAGACCAAGGCTGTTTGCGCCGATGTTTCCTCCTTTCAGGAGGTTGCAGCCATGGTGGCAGAGGTACAGGCGATGTGGGGCCGTATTGATGTTCTGGTTAATAACGCCGGCATCACGCGCGATGGCTTGCTGGCACGCATGAGCGAGGAAGCGTTCGATCGCGTAATCGACGTCAATCTGAAGGGTGCTTTCAACTGCGTTCGCCATGTGGTTCCTATCATGATGAAGCAGCGATACGGCAGGATCGTAAGCGTTTCCAGTGTCGTAGGTCTATTCGGCAATGCTGGACAGGTTAATTACTCGGCGTCAAAGGCAGGCATCATCGGCCTTACGAAAAGCGTTGCAAAGGAACTTGCTGCGCGTGGCATCACAGCAAACGCGGTTGCTCCTGGCTTTATCGGGACCGAGATGACAAAGGCGATGGGCGAAAAGGCCATCGAGGCAGTGCGCGGTCGCATTGCGATGAAGGAATTCGGCGAACCCCAGGATGTGGCGAATGCGGTTCGTTTCTTGGCGAGCGACGAGGCCCGCTACATTACAGGACAGGTTTTGGCAATCGATGGAGGGATGTCGCTATGAGCAACGAAGAGAAGAACAGCGGATTCAACCGTGTAGTAATTACGGGCATGGGTGCGATTTCTCCAGCAGGCTTTGGCGTTGATGCACTGTGGAGCAAGGTTGCATCTGGCGAGTGCTGCTTTACCCTTCTTCCCGAAGAAAAACGAGAGCAGCTTAATGTGAGCGTTGTTGGAGCCATTCCCGACTACGATCCCCTGAAAGCGGGTTTTTCCAAGAAGGAGTCACGTCGTTTCGCCCCCTTCGTGCAGTATGCCATCTTGGCATCGGATGAAGCCATGACGCAGGCTGGCATCGATATGGAACAAGAAGACGCCACTCGTTTTGCGTGTGTGTTCGGATCTGGTATTGGCGGCATGGAAGTTTTCGAGCGTGAATCCATCGTGCTGCACGAAAAAGGAGCAAAGCGCGTAAGCCCGCTGTTTATTCCAACCATGATCTCGAACATGGCGGCGGGCAATCTTGCCATTCGCTATGGCTTGAAGGGCGATTGCCTGAACATCGTAACGGCGTGCTCGACGGGCGCTCATTGCGTAGGCGAGGCCTATCGCCTTATTCGCTTTGGTTTGGCCGATGCGGCACTTGCCGGTGGTACCGAAGAGGGCATCACCAATATGTCGTTGGCTGGATTTGGCAACCTAGGTGCCATTACCAAGTCCGATGATCCCATGAAGGCCGGCTTGCCTTTCGACGCTCGCCGTTCCGGCTTTGTTGCAGGCGAGGGAGCGGGTGCGTTGGTGCTGGAATCGCTTGAGCATGCTCAGGCACGTGGCGCCAACATCATTGCCGAGATCACGGGCTTTGGCTCTACTGGTGACGCTTACCACATGACTGCCCCTGAGCCGAGTGGTGAAGGCGCAGTGCGCGCTATGCGTCAGGCGTTGGCCGAAGGTGGCTTCTCTCTGGAAGAAGTGGGCCATCTGAACGCTCATGGCACGGCTACGCATGTGAACGACATGGTGGAAGCTGCTGCGTGGCATGGCCTTCTTGGCGACGAACTTGCTTCCAAGATTCCCGTAACCTCGGTAAAGGGTACGGTAGGCCATATGCTGGGCGCGGCAGGAGCTATCGAGGCCATTGTGACGGCCATCTCGGTGTCTCGTGGAATCGTTCCCCCTACGGCAGGTTATTCCGACGCAGATCCAGAATGCCCAGTGTTCGTTCCGTCTGGCGCTTTGGTGAACCGTCCCCAGAAGGTTGCGCTTTCTAACTCGCTGGGCTTCGGCGGACATAATGCCTCTTTGGCGGTATCCCCCTTTACGGAGGTGTGTGAGTAATGGGGCTTGAGATCACTTTTCCCTGTGACCGTGAGGGTGTGCTGGCATTGCTGCCCCATCGCGATCCGTTTGTGTGGGTGAGCCGCATTGCTAGCTGCGAACCTGGCAAGTCTATCGTGGCTGAGCTCGATGTCGATCCTGAGCTGCCCTTGTTCACGGGCCATTTTCCAGGGCACCCCGTTCTTCCCGGTGTCATCTTGATGGAAGCGCTTGCCCAGGCTGCCTGTTGCTGTCTGCTCTCGGAAGACGGCCAGGCCGGGCGCATCGGCTATTTTGCCGGTATCGATAAGGCCAAATTCCGTCGTACCGTTCTTCCCGGTGACACTGTTACTCTCGAGGCCACCATCACGCGCAATTCCCCTCGGATGTGCATTGCCGATGTGGTGGCGCGCGTCGAAGGCGAAGTTTGCGCTCAGGCAACGCAGAAATATGTAATGGCGAAAGCGCAGGAAGAGGGGGAGCGATAATGACTAAAACCAACGCTTCCGTGGCGGACAGCACGGTCGTATATCAGCTATCGCTGCTCGAGCAGGCAATCAATGCTCCTTTGTTGGTGGTTGGTTACGGCTCTCCCATGAAAGCATGCGTAAAGGCGTGCGTGAAAAACGAGTGCAGCCAGATATGGGTAACAGGTACCAAAGACAAGGAAAAGGGTTTTTCCTGCTCGGGATCTGCACGTGTTGCCTTGTTGGGCGACAAGTTCGATGCTCGTTTGTTCACCAACGTGTATGCGGTTATTCAGTCGGCGAAGATGTGCGGCGCAGGTGCGCTTCTAGTGTGCGATACCAATTTCGTAGCCGATCCTCTTTTGCGTATGGTGGCACATCAGAATGGCATCTGCGTGCTTTCTCCCATGGAAAAAGATCGCTCTCATAGCTTGTGGGTGGAATGCCACCCCGATCCTGCATTTGCCGAGCATGAGCCAAATTGGCGCCGTTGCCCCAAATGCAAGATGTACCATGACGAACAGCCCGTTTTAGCAACGGGCGGTGTGTGCCCAACGTGCGGCGAGCTATACCGCCTTACCTCAAGCGAGCGTATTGCGCTGCTGTTCGACGAAGGCTCATTTGAGGAATGGGACGCTTCTATGGACGAAAGCGATCCGCTCGAATTTCCCCAATTCAACGAGCTTATTGAAAAGCAGCGTACACGAAGCGGATTCGATGAGGGTGTGCGCACCGGCAAAGTGAAGCTTGATGGTCGCGAGGTGGCGCTTTGCATCATGGAGTCAACCTTCATGATGGGTTCAATGGGATCGGTTGTAGGCGAGAAGGTAACCCGTGCCGTCGAACGGGCTACTGATGAGGGCTTGCCCCTGTTTATCTTCACCGCATCTGGTGGCGCCCGTATGCAGGAGGGCCTTGTGTCCTTGATGCAGATGGGCAAGATCAGCGCTGCGATCGAGCGTCATAGCCGTGCGGGCTTGCTGTATGTATCTGTTATCACCGATCCTACCACTGGTGGCGTAACGGCTTCGTTTGCCATGCAGGGCGACATCATCATCTCTGAGCCTCATGCGCTTATCGGCTTTGCCGGCCGTCGTGTAATCCAGGACACCATCAAACAGACGCTGCCCGAAGGATTCCAGACTGCAGAGTTTGCGCTTGAGCATGGTCTCATCGACGCCATCGTTGAGCGCAGCGATTTGAAGGAATGCCTTTCGCGTATCCTCGCGTTGCATAGTGCTCCGAAGGACGTGGAGCTTGATCAGAATATGGCTCGTGTGGTTCCCGGTGGCGGTGCTGTGCGTGCGATGCTTCGTGCTGCGCAGGATGCCGTCGCTGTTCGCCAAGACGACAAAGAAGAGGAAGGTGCTCTTTCCAGGCTTGCTGGGGAAGTTGGGAAACGCATAAACGTCAAAGGCTCGTTTTCGCTTAAGCGCGCCCTTAAGAAGCGCGGCGTGGCAGATGCCCCTTCGGTTATGCCTTTGAAAAAAGCTTCTTCGAAGGAAGACAACCCTGCCTGGGAAAGCGTTATGATCGCTCGCAACATCCATCGTCCAACTTCGCAGTACTACATCAACCATATGGTTGATGGATTCTTCGAGCTTCATGGCGATCGCATGTTTGCCGATGATGGGGCTATCATCGGCGGCATTGGATGGATCGACGGTATGCCTGTCACGGTGGTCGCTGAGGAAAAAGGCGCCGATTTGAAACAGCGTATTGCTCGCAATTTTGGCTGCCCTCAGCCCGAAGGCTACCGTAAGAGCCTTCGTTTGATGCAGCAAGCGGAAAAATTCGGCCGTCCTATTGTGTGCCTGGTTGATACTCAGGGTGCATTCTGCGGTATGGAGGCAGAAGAGCGCGGTCAGGGGAATGCAATCGCCGACAACCTGGTTGCCATGGCGGGTCTTACCGTTCCTGTTGTCTGCATCGTTTTGGGCGAAGGTGGCTCGGGTGGCGCATTGGCGCTTGCCATGGGCAATCGCGTTGCCATGCAGGACCATGCGGTATATTCGGTTCTTTCGCCTGAAGGCTTTGCCTCGATTTTGTGGAAAGATCGTACCCGTGCTGCTGAAGCTGCCGCCGTTATGAAGATGAGCGCCCGTGAAGCGTGCGATATGGGCATTATCGAAGAAGTGGTAAGCGAAGGGGACGGGCCCGCTCACGAAAACCCCGAACAGGCTGCTGCTTATGTGGAAGAGTTCGTGACGCGTTCGTTGCGGGAGCTGTATCGCTTGAGCCCTGAAGAGCTTCGCGATCAGCGTTATGAGCGTTTCCGCGCGTTCTAAAGCCAAACCGTTCTATAAACGAACATGTTCTAGGCACCCTAGCTGGGAAATCTGGCTAGGGTGCTTCTCTTTTATGGAGAATAAACGTAAAATACGAACCAGGGATCACAATTAAAGAGAGGGAGAAAATTATGGCTGAACCACAATACGTCGTTATTGCAGGGTTTCCAAACGCCGACTTCATGGCGGTAGCTTTGGACAAGGATGGCGTTGCAATATCCGAGAAGACGTTCAAGCCCGTTGATTTCATGCGCGAGATGGAATCCTTCTTGGAGGCCTATCCTGCACCTGAAATCAGGATGATTGGCCCTAAGGACTATGCGGTTGAGTACAAGAAGATGCTCATCAAGGGTAAATATGTTACCGAGCATCCTGGTATTCCGATCGAGGTTCTGTATCGCGGCGGATACGCGTAAAAAAATAAGGCGGCTATTCAAGCCGCCTTATTTATTGCTTATGTTCCTTTTAGTTGGATATGCCCCGTTGCAATCGCGAAAACTTCATGCGTCTTTCGCGAGTTCTGCTCCGTTGCGCCGAACCGCCCATTGACGCCGCTTGGAATTCCGTGCGTCTTGCGCGGTATGTTCCATTGCGTCGTATTGTCCATCATGAAAACAAAAAACTCGGCGTCTCTGCAACTTTTTTGCGATTAGGGGCTCTCTTCTGTCCCTCAGAGCCGTTTAATGGCTGATTTTCAGCGTTTTCACGCTAAAATCCGCGATTAGGGAGCTTGCGACAATTGCCAATCGCAAAAAAATTGCAGTTCGCACCGCTTTTTTGTTTTTAAGCTCCTAAGATGCCTTAAAAGTGGCGTCATGGACGGGGTTGATTTGGCGTGTTTTAGGTGGGGTAGATCTGACGCAGCGTTTTAAGGCAGAGTGGACCGGACTCTGCGTTGTGGACGGCTTCGGGCACGGCGCTGCGAGGCGGCTCGGCATCGTGGTGAGGTGGTCTGAACAAAGCGCTGTGTTCGAGGCAGGGTCTAGCTATCGGTTGATTATGCGGTACCAATGAAGCGCCCGTGAAGCATTGCGCTTGCGATTTGTTGCTTGCGGATTTGTGCGGGTTGGGTCGGTTTGACGTTATGGAGCGCAAAGCTAAAACGGGGTTCGGCAATAGCCGAACCCCGTTCGCGTCGGTAGATTCTGATTTTCTAACTTAACTAAGTCCCAGCCAGAAGGCGATTTTGGGGGCGTATCCCATGATGAAGATAATAACAATCAGCACAGGAATGCCGTAGGAAACCCATATACGGGACCAGGCAGGGAACTTAATGCCGATACCGGTGTCTGCTTCCTTCAGGAAGTTGTCCCAGCCCCAACCGTAACGACGTGTGCAGAACAGTACAAACACCAGTGCGCCCAAAGGCAGCATGTTGTTGGACACAATGAAATCTTCAATGCTTTGGATATCGCCAATGGCGGGAATGGTTACATCGGAAAGCACGTTGAAGCCCAGCGCGCAGGGAAGGCTCAGTACCAGCACCAGAATACCGTTAATGGCAACCGCGCGGCGTCGGCTGATCTCCCATTTGTCCATGCTGAAGCTGATGAGGTTCTCGAATACCGCAATAACCGTGGAAAGTGCGGCAAAGCTCATGAAGATGAAGAACAGTGCACCCCAAAGGCCACCAAGCGGCATTTGGGCGAATACCAAGGGGAGCGTTACGAATACCAGCGAAGGGCCGGAATCGGGCGTTACTCCGTAAGCAAAGCATGCGGGGAAGATGATAAGTCCTGCAAGTATGGCAACTACGGTATTGAGGGCAGTTACCGAAACCGCTTCGCTCATCAGACGTCGATCCTTATTGATGTATGAGCCGAAGATCTCCATGGCAGCAATGCCCAAAGAAAGCGAGAAGAACGCTTGGCCCATAGCTGCATAAACCGCTTCTCCGAACGTTGCTATGCCGCCTTCGAACATACGGCTGAAATCAGGAATAAGGTAGAACGCGATGCCCTCTGCGCCGCCAGGAAGGGTGGTGGTGCGGATGCACAGGACGATCATTACCACAAACAGGATGGCCATGAGCCATTTGGTGATGCGTTCTACACCTTTCTGAAGGCCTAGGCTGCATACGGCAAAACCAATAGCGATGGCAGCGATCATCCAGCCAATAAGTTCGCTTGGGTTAGCAAGAAGCGCGTTGAACACGTTGCCTGCCACTTCGGTGCTTGCACCGTCGAAGGTTCCTGTTGCCATCTTGGGGATATAGGCAAGCATCCAGCCGGCAACAGTGGTGTAGAACATCATCAACAGCATGCAGCCAATGTATCCCCACCATGAAAACCAGTGGAACCGACGTTTTGGTTCAAGGATGTCGAAGGCTTGCGCGGCGCTCTTCTGGCTGGCGCGACCTACGGCAAACTCCATAACCATAACGGGTAAACCAAGGATGACCAGAAACACCAGGTATAGGAGCACAAATGCTCCTCCGCCGTATTCGCCGGTGATGTAGGGGAAGCGCCATACGTTGCCGATGCCGATGGCGCAACCAGCGGCGATGAGGATGAAGCCGATGCGCGATGCGAAGTGCTCACGCGAACTTGCGGCATTTGCCGCAGTATCAAATGCTTTGTTAGTCATAGGTGATAGTCCTGTAATCAGATTAATGCCAAACGCCCAAAATTCTATCATGCATAACATGTTCATTAAGTGAGCGCTCAGCGGGGAGAGTTGGGAAGGTCGCGTTGGGTCCTTGGAGGGCGGATTGAAGCGTGGGTAGTTCTAGGCGTGTTGCTTTGTGACGATACCCCTTTTGTGGCGAGGTGGTATGCGTTTTATAAAACGTGTGTCGATTCAGCCAAGGTGCTGGTTTGGCTCTTTGCCGACAGTCCCGTGTGCAGCAAAAAGCCCCTGGATTGCTCCAGGGGCTATAAAGCATGAAAACAGGCTCTTGAGTTTTCGCTATTTTGCCAGGCCAACTTCCTTGAAGTAAGACTCAACATCGTCTTGCCAGGTGGGAAGCTCGGCTCCAAACATCTCCAGCATCAGGCTTTCGAGCTCAACCTGCTCTGCGGTGACCAGATCCGATTCGGGCACCAAAATAGTGTTGGCATCGTAGCCGCAGGTGTTGAGAACGTGGGAGAGGAATTCGTAACGGCTTGCCATCCCGCGGCTGGTAACGTGAAGCACGCCGGTTGCCTTGCGGTTGATGGCTTTGATCAGGAAGTCAACGTAGGTGGAAATCGAGGTTGGCGAAGCAAGCTGGTCGGTGCGTGCAACAAGGGTTTTGCCGGCAGCTGCAGCGTCAAGTGCGTCCTTAACCTGTCCGCCGTCGATGCTGTATACCCAGGAAGAGCGGATGATGAGGTGGTTAGGCGTGGTGTCGCGCACCATTACCTCACCTGCACGCTTCGACTTTCCATAAGGAGTTTCGGGGTGGGGCGTGTCGAATTCATTGGCGGGTTCCGCCATGCGTACGGGGAACACGTCGTCTGTCGAGATCTGTACCATAAGGGCACCAACATTATTTGCGGCAAGTGCAACATTACGAGCGCCAAGAGCGTTAACTTCGTAGGCATGGATGCGGTTGGACAGGCCGGTTACCGCGCGCGAAATACCTGCGCAGTTGATAACCACATCGGGACGCAGGTCTTGCGCGAAGGCTTCGATGCGCTCGGGGTCGGTGACCATCAGTTCCTTGTCGGTGCCAACAACGGTGCAATTGTACGTGGCCTTTAAGCGCTTGACGATTTCGCGACCCAGAAAGCCTTTGCAGCCAGTGACCCAAATGGTTTCTTTGTAATCCATATCGTTCCTATCGTAGAAGTGCGTTGTGAGTAGGGCAGTGGCTGGCGCATAAGCGCCAGCCTTGTGATTTTAACGCCAAATCGTCGGTTGATGTGGCGTAACGATAAAGCTTAGGCAGTTGCTTTCGTTCCTTTGTCCTTCTTGCCGTGAACAAGCTTCTGGTAGGCGAATACGCCGAATACAAACAGGAAGCCGATGGCGTTGATGCCGAGGGAGCCTATGCCGTCTGCTTCGGACATGGGAATCATGATGGCAACGCCGGCAACAATAGCGAGTACTCGCAGTACGGGATTGATCTTGCCGAACAGATAACCCTGAAAACCGGCGGCAACGCCGAACAGGCCAAATAAAGCCATGGCCGTATTGAGGACAATCATGTAGGGCTCAACAGGGACTTGCATGATAAGGGCAGGGCAGAAGGCGAACACGAACGGAACAATGTACGCCGCGATGCCCAAGCGCGATGCGGTTACAGCGGTCTTCATCGGCTTCGACTTTGCAATAGCACTGCCTGCGTAGGCTGCCAGGGCGACAGGAGGCGTAATGTCTGCCAGGATGCCGAAGTAGAACACGAAGAAGTGAGCGCATACCAGCGGCACACCCAGTTGAATCAGGATTGGGGCGCAGGTGGCAGCCATGATGCAATAGTTCGCCGTGGTGGGAACACCCATGCCCAGAACGATGCAGCAGAGCATGGTGAGAACCAGGCCGATGATAAGGAAGTCGCCAGCAGCAAGAACGATTGCGTTAATGAGCATGGAGGCCAGGCCGGTAACGGTGATGCAGCCAGCAATCATGCCAGCAAGGGCGCATGCTACGGCAACGGCAATGGAGTTGCGGGCACCTGCGGCGAAGGCATCAGCTGCGGTCCACAGGGCTGTTTTGCAGGTTTCGAGCAAGACGCTACCGAAGGTGTCTTCTTCGGTGCGCTCTTCCCAGTTGGTGAGCAGGAAGTGGATGAAACCGATAACAAATGCCACGAAGATGGAGATGGCGGCAGATACAGCCATGGTATAGATGCCGGCCGATACGATCCAAACAAGAACGACAAGAGGAATGATAAGATAGCAGTTTTTCAACAGGTAGATCCAAGTGGGAAGCTCGTTGAAGGGGATGCCCTTCAGACCGCGTGCCCTTGCTTCCAAATGTACGGTGCAGAAGATGCCGCCGAAGTACAGAAGCGCGGGAATAATAGCGATGGTGGCAACCTGAATGTAGGGGATACCCATGTATTCAGCCATAAGGAAGGCAGCAGCGCCCATGATAGGAGGCATGATCTGGCCACCCGTGGAGGATGCCGCCTCAACAGCGCCTGCGAATTCGGGACGATAGCCAGTCTTCTTCATCATGGGAATGGTCACCGAACCAGTGGTAACGGTATTGCCAACCGAAGAACCGGAAACCATGCCGCACAGTGCAGAGGAGATTACGGCAACCTTTGCCGGGCCGCCGGACGACCAGCCAGCCAGGCGGTTTGCGAAGCTGATGAAGAAGTTCGCGATGCCGGTGCGCTCAAGGAAGGCGCCGAAGATGATGAATAACACAATGTAGGTGTAGCACACGTTGGTAGGGGTGCCGATAACGCCGCTGGTGGTGTAGAACAGCTTCTGCACGATGTTGCTCAATGCGCGATACGCGTCTGCACCATGGCTGAACTGCCAGTAGAAGGCGTAGATCAGCAAGCAGCCCACCACCACGATGATCGGGATGCCAACGCAGCGGCGGCAAAGCTCGATAAGCACAGCAATGCCGCAGATGCCCAGAACCACCTCGAGGGTGCCAATACGGGTGCCCATCATCATGATATCGACGGCGTTAACCGAGAAGTACACGAACGACCCAGCGCCTACCACCATGAGGATGATGTCGTACCATGGGATGTGGTTGGGGGAGTGGCCCGTTTTCTTAACCGGATACATCAGATAGCCGATGATGATGACGAATGCCAAGAAGCGGGCGAGGCGTGTCTCGGCCTGTTCGACGCTGAACAACGTCATGAGTAGGCAGTATACCGAAAACAGAACCATCACCGAAGTGATGACGGCTTTCGGAACGCCCTGCCAGATGCGCGTGTTCGACTCGCGGTCGTACTTGCGCATGACCTCGTCGACGTTGACGTCCTCGTTGGAAGGTACAACGGTTTCATCTTTTTTGACGTCGCTTTTCTTCCTGATGTTCATCTTGTCTGTTCCAAATATGCTCATAGCTCTCCTTAAGGGGGACGATTTGCACATGCTTTGGGTGCGAGGTGCGTTTTTGCAACGATATGCGGCAAAAACGCACCTCGCGCACAAAGCTCTGAGCGCTAAAGCAGGGTCGCAACGATATTCGCTGCGACCCTGGCTGTGCGCTCTGCCGTTAAAGCGTACGGCTTGCCTATTAGGCGATTAAGCGGTGGGAACCTCTACGTTCTGCTCCTTGAAGTACTTGGCAGCACCTGCGTGATAAGGAACAGAGGTGATGGAAGTAGCGGTTTCAAGGTCGAGTTCCTTGTACTTAGCGTGTGCGTCAGCGTTGTTCTGAGCGCCGTCGAACAGGGACTTGGTGAAGTTGTAGACGTCGTCTTCGCTTACGGAGTTGTTAGCAAGAACAACAGAGAGAACGGAAACGGTGGTGGTGTCAGCGTCCATGCCGCTGTAGGTTCCAGCGGGGATGGTTGCAGCTGCATAGTAAGGAGAGGTTTCCTGAAGCTTGGCGATGTGCTTAGCGTCCATGGATACCAGGTATGCCTGCTTGGAGGTGGAAAGGTCGGTGATAGCGGTGGTGGGAGCGCCAGCAACGATGAATGCTGCGTCAACCTTGCCGTTCTTCAGGGAGTCGGCGGAGTCAGCGAAGTTCTGATATACAGCGGAGATATCCTTTTCAACATCGATGCCATAAGCGCCAAGGATGTCTACTGCGTTGAAGTAAACGCCGGAATTTGCAGCGCCAACGGAAACGGTCTTGCCCTTCAGGTCGGCAACGGACTTGATGTCAGCGTTGCAGGTAACGATCTGAACCTGCTCGGGGTACAGAGCTGCAACAACGGAGAAGTCCTTGTAAGCTGCACCGTCGAAGAGGTTGGTGCCGTTGTAGGCATAGGTTGCAACGTCGGTCTGGCAGAATGCGAGTTCTGCTTCGTTGCCCTCAAGGGACTGGATGTTTGCCTTGGAGCCTTCGCTGGAAAGAGCGTTTACCGTGATGCCAGCGTTGTTGGTTGCGTACTGGGCAAGAACGCTACCGTAAGCGTAATACGTGCCAGACTCGCCACCGGTTACGAAACGCAGCTCCTTGCTGCTCTTGCTGTCGCTCGACGAGCTGTTGCTTCCGCAGCCAACCAGTGCGAGTGCCATGCACGCGGCGCAAGCTGCAACGAAAATAGCCAGAAGCTTTTTCTTCATGTCCTTCTCTCTTTCTTTTACGTTTTGCTGAAAGTGAAAGTCGAACGCCTCGATGTTGGGTTTGTCCGATCTTGCATAAGATTGCGATCGCAAACCCAACATCGAGAGCGTTCGGGCTTTCGTTATTTGACAATTCTACGTGAACTAACCGTTTATTTTTTGTAAAAGCATGATTAATTTTGTTATGTAACAAAATTCATTGGATAGCGGTATTCTGTTAACGATGAACGGCATGTTACGTTTTGCATGCTGGGGTACGCTCGGTGGGTTGGTTCGACAATCGTTGTTGCCGTGTTGGGTTTGGTCTCGAAGACGGCCCTTCATCCGGCTCCGCTAAGCGAAAGGGCGCGCGTTTTTTTGTGTGCCTACCTATACTAATAGCTTCGTAATACGTAGTAAGGAAAGGCAGCTATGGCGCTCGAAGGCTGGGACTGGTTTATAAAGCTTGCGGAAAACGAGAACTTCACGAAGGCTGCCGATGAGCTTCAAATCTCGCAGCAGACGTTAAGTGCGCGTCTCGTTTCGCTTGAGCGCAATCTGGGGGCCAAGCTGGTGGTGCGTGGTACTCCTATTTCCCTCACCTCGGCAGGTAAAGTGTTCTTACTGTATGCGCGTGAGCAGCGTCAGGCTCAGCAGGACATGATTCGCCAGATCGGTGAAGTGGCTGGTGGCGGTGCGGGTGTGTTGAAGGTGGGCATTTCCCACACACGTGGCAGCTATCTTATGCCCAAGGTGATTCATCGCCTTTCCGAAGAGTTGCCAGCGGTCAGCGTGAAGCTTATCGAAGATACCAACCGAAATCTCCTGCGCAGTGCTGAGCGTGGCGAGGTGGATGTTGCTATTGCTCGCTTCGAGGGCACGTGCCCTGGCGTGGAGGTCGAACCTATTTATAAGGAAGAAATCGTCTTGGCGGTTCGGTCCGACGTGCTTTCGAAGGCTATGGGAACCAGCACTGAATCAGCTATCAGCATCCTGAAGGAGGAGGGCATCGGCGCGCTGAAGAAGTGCCCCTTCATCCTTGGATCGGTTGATGATATTTCGGGGCGTGTTGCCTATTCCGAGCTTCGCAACGCTGGCATCAAGCCTCGTGTCGTGGCTACCAGCGGCAATATGCCCACCTTGCTTTCCCTGTGCTCTGAGGGGTTGGGAGCGGTATTCTGCCCTACCGATATGCTCGATTATTCCCCTATGGCAAGCCCCGATTTGCTGCGTATCCCCCTTTCTTCCCAGTCGAGCTATACCATCGAACTGGGCATCCCATCGCGTTCCGAGCGTTGGCAGGTGGTCGATTCTTTCCGCCGCATTCTGCTGGAGGTTACGGCGGAAAAGTAATCCCTCTTCCGTCAAGCAAATCGGCAGTTGGGCTGCTCTCTTAAAGACGGTTCAGTGCATGAGCCGAAAGCCAAAGAGGCTAGTCGCATATTGGTTTTTGAATAAGCCGTGCGTCGTCGGTGGTCGGCGTAGCAAGGTCTTGTTATCTGTATTTCATTGGGCCCGGAGCAATGTTTTGCTTCGGGCCCTTGCTCTTTAGGGGCGGTGTTTGCAAGAGCGTAGGGTGGCACCTCTGGTTATTGTTTACCCGTCGATGCGGATTAATTCGATATTTAGCTGCGTTGTTCGATTAGTCCACAAATGGGGAGTTTCTGTAAAGGGATTGATGGATGAAGGGCTATCCGCGGTAGCAAGATACAATAACTGGGTTCTGTGTGTTCGGTATCTGCGCGCTCGTTGTTTCAGGGGCGCAGTTGTGATTGTTATGCAAGGAGGTGTTCCTCAACGTGAAGAATGCCCTACGCGTTCTAAGGCGTGACTATCTGCGTTTGCTCAAGGCGCCGGCTGCTCTGGTGGTCGTGTTCGTCTTGGTGGTGCTGCCCTCTCTCTACACCTGGTTCAACGTAGAAGGTTTTTGGAACCCTTACGACAATACGGGAAACATCCGTGTGTGCGTGGTCAACGAAGACGAAGGTGCCTCAACCGACATAATGGGAGACCTTGATCTGGGCAGTCAGGTGGTTGATCAGCTTCGCAACAACGATCAACTCGGTTGGACTTTCACCGATCGCGATACCGCCATGGAGGAAGTGAAATCGGGGAAAGCCTATGCGGCGTTTATCATTCCTTCGGATTTCAGCTATGACGTCACTACGTTTCTGACGGGCGACATCACTCAGCCAAAGCTCGAGTATTACGTAAATGAAAAAGCGGGTGGTGTTTCGACCAAGGTTACCGACACGGGCGCGAACACCTTGGATGAGACCATCAATTCCACCTTTGTCTCTACGGTCAGTGGTGTAGTTGCTGAAGAAATCGATGGGGGTCTGAAGCAGGCTGAAGGCAATATCGGCGATGCGCGAACCTCTATCGAAAAGCAGCTGGACAAAGCCAATGCCTCGCTTTCCGACGCGCGTAATGCGGTTAGCGATTTGTCATCCGCCTCGAATGACCTTTCCTCTAAGACCAGCGATGCAAAGAACAAGCTGCAGGGAGCCAAAGGCGATATAGCCAACTTGAGTCAGCAGCTCTCAGAGGCTTCCAGCTTGCTTTCTGAAACCCAGCAGGCGCTGGGTCCCTTTGTAGTGCAGATGACGGGCGTGTTGGATCAGTCTTCCAATCTCGCTTCTCAGGCTGCTACTAACGCAAACGCTGCTGTGGGCAAGGTTAACGAATCTATTTCAGGCGCAGAGGGCACGGTTGATGCAGCGGTTGCCCAGGGCGAAGCAACGGTGAAGATGAACACTGCCATAATTGCCTCGCTGCGGTCGCTTGAGCAAACGCCCGGTTTGAGCGATGAGGCGAAGCAGGCCATCGAGGAATCCGCCAAGACCCTTGAAGCTCAGAACAACTCGCTGCAATCTGCCGTTGCCGGCGTGAAGGATACCTATCCAGCCTTGAAAGCGGCATCGAACGATATAGCTTCGGCATCCGAAAAAGTGAATACCGCTTTTCAGGGGACGCTTGAAAACACCGACAAATACCGCGGTACGCTCACCAGCGAAACGCTTCCGGCACTAAGCGATAGCACTACAAAACTCTCGAATGCTCTTTCGGGCCTTTCGACGGCGGTGTCCAACCAGTCGCTGCTTATTGACCAGTCCATAACTGCGCTCGATCAGCTTAATTCTGCGCTTCAGACCACGGCTTCTGCGCTCGGCCAAACCGATGGCGTGCTTGCTGGCTTTCAAGATGATATCGATACGGTTAGAACCGATCTTGTTGCCTTGGGCACCGCTAACACTTTGCGGGACTTGCTTGGCGAAGACGGCTTGAATCCCGACAAGATTGCCGACTTCATGCTTTCGCCGACCGAGCTTCAGACCGAAGAGCTGTATTCGGTTAATGCTTATGGTTCCGCAATGGCCCCATTGTTTATGAACATGACGTTGTGGATCGGCGTATTCATGCTTTTGGTCATTTTGCGTCAAGAAGTCGACGATGAGGGCATCCCCAATCTTTCTTCGCGCGAACGGTATCTGGGCAAATGGTTGTTCCTTGCGCCCTTGGTTTCTCTTCAGGCCGCGGTGTGCTGCGCTGGCAACCTGTTCTTGGGCGTTCAGGTGGCAAGCGTGCCCCTGTTCTTCTTGACGGCGATGTTTGCATCCTTAACTTATCTGTGTATCCAGTATGCTCTCTCGGTGTTGCTGCAGCATGTTGGCAAGGGCCTCTGCATCATTCTCATCTTTGTGCAGATCCCGGGCGCTACGGGTCTGTATCCCATTGAGATGACTCCCGATTTCTTCCAGGCTGTGTATCCGGTATTCCCGTTCACGTATGGCATTAATGCATTGCGCGAAACTATTGCTGGCTTTTACGGATTGCAGTGGCTTGGTGAAATGGGGATGCTGCTGCTCTATTTCTTGGCGTTCTTCGCCGTTGGCTTTCTGCTGCGCCCTTACCTCACCAATGTGAACCGTATGTTCAGCAAGCAGATTGCTGCGAGCGATATCCTGAATGGCGAGGAAGCAAAGCTTCCTGCGCGTCGCTATCGAATGGATCAGCTGTTCCGTGTTTTGGCTGACAGGCAAGAGTATCGCAGTCAATTGGCAGAAAGCGCCAAGCGCTTCATGGGCTTGTACCCACGCCTGAGGCGCGGTGGTTTCTTCTTTGGCTTGGCGGTGCCCGCCATCGTTACTCCTCTTCTTTCCCTCTTGGGCTTCGAGAAGGTGATCATGCTTACGTGTTGGTTGATCTGGCTGGTTGCCATCATCATCTTCCTAGTTGTGATCGAATTCATTCGCGATCGTTTGGCTCACGAAGTTGCTCTTGACGATCTGTCGGATGATGAGTTGCGAGAGCTGTTTCAGGCGCGCGATGGCGTTTCGAGCTCTCCGGCTCCGCAGCCGGTTGATCTGAAAGGCGGGTTGAAGTAATGAAAGTGATCCGCCAGCTTTTTGCAGACGACATGAAGCGTATCTTCAGCAACCTGATTACCGGTCTTATTGTTTTGGGCTTGGTGTTGCTGCCTTCTATTTTCAGCTGGTACAACGTGCTGGCATGCTGGGACGTGTTTCACAACACTGGCAACCTGAAGGTTGCGGTGGTGAATAACGATGAGGGCTATCAGAGCGATTTGGTTCCCATGAAAGTGAACATGGGCGAGCAGATTGCCGGTTCGTTGCGTGCCAACGAGCAGATGGATTGGATATTCACGGACGAAGATGACGCTATCGACGGCGCAAAATCTGGTAAATACTATGCGGCAGTGGTTATCCCCGAAAGCTTCAGCAAAGACATGATGACGTTCTATTCGGGCGAATCGGACCATGCAGATCTGATTTACTACAGCAACGAAAAGAAGAACGTGGTTGCTCCGAAGCTTACCGATCAAGGTGCCAGCAAGGCGTCCGATATGGTGAACCAAGTATTTGCCAAAACGCTCGCCGAAGTGGGCATGAACGTTGCTTCTTCGCTGCTGAAGTATTCGGATAATGCCAATGTCGACAGTCGATTGGGCGATTTGGCGAACCATGTAGACACCATGGGCGCTCAGATGTCCGATGCTTCGCAGACGCTGAGAACCTATGCTCAGGTACTCGATGCCTCTCAATCTTTGGTAACGGGGTCGGCTGAGCTTTTGGGCCAGGCAGGTGATTCTGCGGCTCAGGTGATGGATTCTGCCAACCAAGCAAAAGACTCCGTCTCTTCCATGGGAGATGCCCTGAAAGCGTCAAATGCCGCTTTGGGTGAGGCTATTTCCAACAGTGCTGCCGGTTACGAAGGGGTCTCAAGCGCGATCGATCAAGCCTTCAGCTCTGCCAATACCCTTGCGGGTACCTCTGCGAGCAGCTTGGACAATCAGGCTTCTTCGATTGAGGCTCAGGCTTCGCAATTCGAGTCTTTGGCAAATCAGGTAAGAAGTTTGGCAAATTCGCAGAGCGATCCCGATTTGAAGGAAGCGCTCACGCAGCTTGCTGTGCAGCTGCAGGCTTCTGCTGATTCCCAGAAAGCGTTGGCGGACGGCTTGCGTACGGCTGCTGATTCCATCAGGGCCGATGCTTCTTCGGCTCAAGCCGAGCATGACAAGGTAAGCGCTCTTGCTGCTCAGGCGAAGAACAGCGTAGGCCAGCTTTCCGAGGACTACAACAACACCATCAAACCTCAGCTCGATGCCTTGTTGGATCAAGTTTCCGCTATGTCCGGCTCGCTTTCCTCAAGCGCATCAACGCTTGGTTCGGTGGGGGACGATCTGCAGAATGGCGCCGATTCCCTTGCTGGTCGCATTGCAGCGTCTAAGCAGAAGCTGCTCGACACGGCATCCGATTTGGATGATTCAGCGCAAAAGCTCACTTCGCTTTCCACCGCTATGCGTGAGGCCCTTTCTTCAGGTGACCTTGAGCAGCTGCGCACGGTGCTTTACTCCGATCCGGACGCCCTTGCCTCGGCATTGGCGGCCCCTGTGCAGCTTGAGCGCAATGCGGTATTCCCGGCAGACAATTTTGGTTCTCAGATGGCTCCGTTGTACACCACGTTGGCTTTGTGGGTTGGCTCGTTGTTGTTGGCAGTTGCTATCAAGGTGGAGGTGTCGCGCAAAGCTCAGATAAAGTTGGGGTATCCAAAACTGCACCAGCTGTTCTTGGGGCGTTTTGGCGTATTTGCCTTCGTTTCCCTGTGTCAAACCACAGTTTTGGCTTTGGGCAACATGTTGTTCCTGCAGGTGCAGGTGAGCGATCCATTGCTTTACCTTATTTGCTTCTGGTTAGCGGGTTTGGTGTTTACCTTCATCATTTATTCGTTGGTGGTATCGTTTGCCAACTTGGGTAAGGCTATTGCCGTCTTCCTCCTCATCATCCAGGTAACTTCTGGTGGAGGCAGCTTCCCGCTCCAAATGCTGCCCGACTTCTTCCAAGTTCTCAGCCCCTTCCTGCCGGCAACGCATGTTATCAACGCTATGCGTGCAGCCATGATGGGTGTGTACATGAACGATTTCTGGATAGAAATCGGCCTGCTGCTACTGTTCGTTGTGCCGTTCCTGTTGCTTGGATTGGTGTTCCGCAAGCCTTTGATGAAGTTCCTGAATTGGTATATCGAAAAAGTAGAGGAGTCGAAGCTGGTCTGCTAATGAGTCCAGTAACGTAGAAGTCCTCAGCTTGTTCTAATAACAAACCGCCCTTCGTTTCGTGCTGACGCAGAAACGAAGGGCGGTTTCTCGTTACCGGCTTTTCTAGGCGCGCTGTTTTCCGGTGAAAGAATCTATGTCGATGCAGTAGATGTTTGTGCGCGCCAGTGCTTGGTCGGTAAAACCGGCGCTGGCTCCTGGAGCCAGATGGTTCATGATGCGGGTGAGCCCGTAGCGCTTTGCGTCGATGCCTTGGATTCGATGAACGGTGCCTGTGCCCATGATGCTGCGATAGGCGTAGGAGTAGGCGCAAGCATAAGGGCCCTCTATTACGCCGTCTTCGATATCCATCTCGATGGCAACGCGCGGTTCGCGACTGAAAAGCTCTGCCTTGCGCCCCTCGGATGCCGAGTGCACCCATAGCGCCAGGCGTGGGGTGGGGGCATTGTTGGCAGGGCTTTCAGGGTCTGCCCAGTCGTAGCCAAAACTCATGGGGAAGATGAACATGCCCTCTTCATCGAGTGCGCCGATGCGTACCGTATGGCAGGCTTCGACAATGGCGTGAAGCTGGTCAACGTTACGTACTTGGCGGCTTGCCTGGCGCATTGGGCGATGCATCGGTGCGGTTTCCATGAGTCCTCCTGTGTTTTGATTGCCATGATGGTATCAGATGCTCTTCGTATGGTGGGTGCTGGCGGATGCTCTTTTCGCGCAAGGCGTTCGGTGCCGGATGGCGTAGTTTCGACCTGCACGTCGTGAGATTTCAGCTTTCCTCAAGGCGTTGTTTTTATGAAATAGCGCAGCCTCGATAGGGAGAGGGTATCTGTTTTTGCAGGTAGGATTAGGGTCGGTAGAATTCCGATAGGGTAATAAGGAAATAAGCGCGCTTGTACTCGGATTCGGGGTTTTGTGCGTGGTATTCTTCTGTGATGATGAAGGTAACGCTTGGGCTTTCATTGCTCTGAGTCTGAGTGTTTTTCGGAGTATGGCCGCAAGGCCGTCCGCTAAGGAGGTTATTGAATTGGTAGACGTAGAAGAGCTGCGCCGCGCACCTATCGCCATTTTGGGTGGTGGCGCTGTTGGTAAAACCTGTGGTGCCGACTGCGCGTTGGCTGGCCAGGAAGTTCGCATTTGCGACCTGGACCCGTTCTTTGACAATGCGCTGGGCACGGTTATGCGCACGGGTATCACCTTGCAGGACAAGGCTCCCGGAACGCAGACCAAGTACGGGTTCCGTCGCATGGGCAAGGGCGAGTTCGCCCTGGCAACCAATTCCGTTGCCGAAGCGGTGAAGGGCGCCAAGCTCATCGTTGTTGGTATTCCTTCTATTGCTCATGAGGTTTTCTTCCGTGAGCTTATTCCCGTTCTGGAAGACGGCCAGATCGTCCACATCATTCCCGATAATTATGGCAGCTTGAAGCTTCGCAAGATGATGCGTGAAATGGGCTGCACCAAGAACGTTATCATCGGTGGTTGGTCAAGCGCCCCCTATGGCACGCGCGTAGACACTGAAGGCGGCGTTGCCAAGCCCACTTGTTCGTTGGTGTATCGTGCCATTACGCTGCGCGGTGCCGCGCTTCCCGCAAAGGACACCGAAGATTTCGTTGAAAGCTCGAAGGCCCTGGGCTGCTTCGATGCCATCACCGAAGGCGATGGTGCAGTATGCGGCGATACCGTTATGGACATCGGCTTCTCCAACGTGAACCCGGTTATCCATGTTCCCGGTACGGTTCTGGGCGTATCTACGATGGAAAACTTCGGCACGGTCCTGGACAAGAACATTCACGACTACTCCATTTACTCCCATTCCTTCTGCCCCTCTATTTCCGAGGTTCAGTACCAGTTCTACAACGAGGAAATTGCTCTGGCGGAAGCTATGGGTGTTGGCATCCAGCCCTTTAAGAAAGAAGTGTTCTACCAGCGCACCAGCGTTCTGGGTGAAGAGTACATGGGTGAGGGCTGCAACGTTCCCTTCGAGGAGCAGTGGGAAGTCGGTTTTGCTACCGGCCCCTTCACCATCAAGAACCGCTATGTAACCGAAGATGTTCCCGTTGGTTGCCATGTGTACCATGAGCTGGGCAAGAAGTTCGGTGTTCCCACGCCGATCATCGATTCCATGATCGTTTTGGGTGGCGTTATGAACAAGACCAACTTCTTCGAGACCGGTCTTACCTTGGATGAACTGGGCATTGGCCATATGACAAAGGAGCAGATGCAGGCATATCTGCGCGAGGGCGAATACGTAGCTCCCGAGGGCGAGTAAATGAGCAATTGGAAAAGCGCATACGGTGCGCTTGAGACGAAGGCGGAGGTTCGTGGCATCCACGGGCTTCCGCCCCGTAGTTTTTCGGGGCAGGTGCTCGGCATCATTGCCGTGAAGCTGGATTACCCCAAGCTTCCGGGCAACGTTGCCAATGCGTTCACCTTCAACTATCCCGTGTGCTACGAAGTGGTTGATTTCGAGATAGAGCAACTGTTTGCGGGCGATCCCGCCATCAAGCAGATGATTATCGAAGCTGCTAAGAAGCTGGAGGCGCAAGGCGTGCGCGCCATTATCGGCGCATGCGGTTACTTCGCCCATTTCCAGAAAGATGTTGCGGCGGCAGTTGATGTCCCCGTATTCATGTCGAGCTTGTGCCAGCTGCCAGTTATCAAAGCGGGTTTCGCTCAGGCGGGCTCTATTGCGGTGTTTGCCGCCGATGGCTCCAGCTTGAACGATGATCTGCTTGCCCAGGTTGGCAGCAACACCGAAAGGCTCATTATTCAGAACGTAGGCGACATGGAAAGCTTCGCTCCTATTCGTTGGGGCGGACACGAGCTTGACAATGGCAAGCTCACCGACGATTTATGCGGCTTGGCGAAGGACTTGTGCCAGCAGCATCCCGACATCAAGGCCATCTTGCTTGAGTGCAGCGACTTGCCTCCTTATTCGGCGGCGATTCAGAAGGCAACGGGTTTGCCTGTGTTCGACTTCATCACGCTTGCAAATTGGGTTGCCAGCGCCGTTCTGCAGAAAACCTATACCGGTTGGTTCTAGCCGGCGAAGGCGGAGCGTCGTGCTCTAGGTTCGTGTTCCCAAGGCGATGATAGGCGTTTTGCCGAATGTGCCCTTTATGGGCGGAAGCGAAGGCGCAAGCAGCGCTGTTGGCGGAAATGCCTACCCTTGCAAGGGGGCGTTGACGGCGAAAGGCCCTCAATCTAATTCACTACGCAAAACAGAGAAGGACCGGCACTGCCGGTCCTTCTCTTAGCTTGGAGTGTCGCAAAGGAGTCTGGTTTCTTTACGACAGGATGGTTAGCGTTTCAGGTCGATGTCGGTAAGCTTAACTTCCTTAGCTTCCTTCATGGCTTCGCTCATGTTATCGGCAAATTCGATGGTATTAAGAACCGTTTCGACTTCCGCCTTATGATCTTCGAAGTTGTTGACGTCTATAGACACGCTTCCCTCATTCACCCCGGTGATGAAAACGGAAGTAGTTCCTCCCGAATGTTTGTAATCGCCGGTCAACCAGGTTTTGTCGCCGTAGGTTACAGGGTCATGTGTCTCCCATTTAAATGCCCCGCTGTAGCGATCTTCGTATTGAGCGAGATATTCTTCAGCTGTCATTTTCTTTTCCCATAACGGGATGATTCGATCGTTGTTGGAAAATGTCAGTTGGGCTTTGTTTGCGTTGTCGCCGGCAGAGTTGCTGACGCTTACACCTTCGGGAACCTCAACCTTAAACCAGATGAAATCCGCTTTCTTGTCCGCAGGCCCGCTTCCTCCGCAACCAACTAAGGCAAGTGCGGCAACAAGGCTTATGCAGAGGGCAAGAAGTGCGGTAACTGCTTTCTTCATGATGGTGTCCTCCTCTTCAGTCTGTTTCGAAAACGGGCGGAACTCGATTGCGGCTCCGCCCAAGGGTGTTAGTGGATCTTCAGGTCGTCAGAGCTGACTTCCTTGGCTTTGTCGTATGCTTCGCTCATATCATCTGCGAACTTTACCGATTTAACGAAGCTCTGCAGGTCTTTGTCGTTGATGTCGCTGAATCCGCGGGCATCAACGATGCCAGCAAGTCCATCGGGCAGGTCGGTGCAGAACTGGATCTTTGGCTTGCTTGCTTCGGTGTTCTGAGCAACCTTCCAGGTGTAGTTGCCGATCTTCATATCGTCCAGCTGCTCAGAGCCGGTGCCTTCCCATTCCATGAATGCTTGGGTAATTCCCTGAGCGTCCTTTACGCCGTTCCAGTTGACGCGGAGCTCTTTGCCTTCATCGGTCTTGGCGAACGACACCTTTGCCGCATTGCTGCCAAGGCTGGTGTTCAGTTCGTACTTATCGGGCACTGCCGCCTGGTACCAGGTAAAGTCGGTAACTTTTTGTGAGTTACATCCCACAAGGGTGAAGCAGAGTGCAAGTGCGCATGCTGCAATTCCTAGAAACTTGAGCTTCATTGTCATTCACCCCGCTATTCCATCTTCTTGAACTTCATTTCGGCACCTTCGACTTCGATGGATATCATCCCATCGGCCAACTTGCCATCAATCGAATCACCCATCGCTGTCATCTTGAACGTGGTAGCGTCCTTAGGCTCCCAGTTGCCCTCGGCAGTTTCGCCGAAGTACTCGAGAACCATGGTTTCGTCTTCATTGAGGGACAGCTTTACTTCCATGCCCCATGCCTTAAGCATGGCGATATCGCTCTCGGAATAGGTGGTATCGCCTTCGGTCAGGCCTGCCAGCTCCCAGTCGCCCTGGAAGTTCTTCTTGTACTGTTCGGCTCCAGAATCGCATCCCACCAGTGCGAAGCACAGGGCAAAAGCGCATACCAGAACTGCGATGATTTTCTTCGTTGCCTTCATTGCAACCACATCCTCTCAGACTCCCTCGCCGTTTTTGCGGCTAGCTATGTTTGTCATCGTGGTTCCATGATGACGTGAGGGAAGCGCTGGAAGAAGTGACCTGCGGCTCAGTTAAAGAGTGTTTTTGAGCCATGTGTCTCAAAAACAAAACAAGGTATTGATCTGGTGATTTCGTTGGTTGGTTTTGCCTTGCAAACGGCGGGCGAATCGCGAGTGGCGAAGGGCGCGATGCCCATGGCTAGCGTTTAGCTATTTGTCCATCTTCGGAACGATAAGACCCTGCGATACCGCATGCACCGCAAGGCGCAAGATGCTGTCGTAGCCTGTTTTGGCTAAGATCTCAGAAATGTGGCGTTTAACCGTGCCCTTGCTCAAATACAGCTCAGCTGCAATTTCCTTGCGCGTTTTTGCTTCGCAGACCAATCGTAGGATGCTGATTTCTGTTTCATTGAGCGCCGAAGCATCCGAGAAGATACTCTGGGTTGCATTCGGGAAGGTGGAGTAGCCGTTAGCGGTTGAGCGAATAATTCCCAGCAGTTCTTCAGTTCCAACGTTCTTATATACGAAACTGTCAGCTCCAGCGAGCTTCGCCTGTTCGATGAACGTGATCTCCGGCATGCCTGTCATAATCACGATTTTCGTATCGGGGCAGGCTTCGCGTATCTGCTTCGCTGCGGCGATTCCGCTCGATCCGTTTTCGGTGCATACATCCAAAAGCGCAAGATTGGCATTCGTTTCGCGTACTACGTCGAGTGCGTCTGCCGCATCGGAAAGCGTGCGGGCAACCTGCATGTCTTCCTGCAAGTTGAGCGTGCATGTGAGTGATTCTCGGAGAATCCCCTGATCTTCAACGATGACGATGGTGATCATGATGATGCTCCTTGATGGGGAATAGTTGCCGATACAGTGAAGGGCGCCAGTACGTTTACCTCAAAGGTGTCACCGAGGGCTTCTGCCGCTCGACGCATTTGGGGCATGCCGCAGCCATCGGTGATCGTGCCTGCAGCGCCGGCTCCGTCATCGAAGATGGTTAGGTTGGTTTCCGATGGTTTGGCCGCTATGCGAACATAGACGTTTTTGGCGCTGCCGTGCTTGAGCGCGTTGGTTGCCGCTTCTCGAATTATCCCAACTAGCGCATTTGCCAAGCTGGGGTTTTCGGGCAGCGTGCCCTCTATGTGGATATTCGTACCTGCAAGAGCAAAGGCTGATGCAAGAGCGGCAAGCTCGTCTTTTCCCTCTGGGGAGGTGCGAGCAAGATCGTCGGTGATATTGTGCATAAGACGGGAAACGCTTCGGGTGATTTCCGGATTATCAATATCTGATTCTAGGTAGTGATGAAGTATGGTCATCCGTTGGCCGATGGAGTCGTGGACGCGTGTTTTCATGACGAGCGATGCCTCTTCTGCGGCTGCTTCTTCTAGCTGCGTTAGGGCTTGCTTCAGTTTGCGGTTCGATTCTTCCAGTTCAATGTTGGCAAGATGCAGGCGTTCGTTGAGGTCTTCCTCGATCGTGACGTCAATGGCAATGATCCGTTCGCATAAGGTGCGATGCAGTGTCACCTCGTCACGCATGAAGAACCTGGTTTCGTTTGGCGATATGGTTAGGCGTATTCCTTCGGGAAGCAGGGCATCACGAGTGTGGTTGCCTGCGGTTGCGCGTTTGGTGAGCTCCGACCAGATAAGAGAGCCCTCTGAGAGGCTGGTGCCCAATCCGAGCGCTTGAAGGCAAGATCGCATGCTTTCGTTCATAAGGACAATTGCTCCGCTTCGATTAATGCAGAGAATGCCCTCGGGAAGCTTCTTTACCGCCTTTCCGATAGAGAGTTGCGTAATCGCGGAACTGCGGTGCTTGATATCCATGGTCAGCGCAGACGACACGCGGAAAAGGAAGAACGAAGCGTCTAGTATGGGAATGAACCAGCTGTTGATGCCAACCGCTTCGATGAAGGGCGGCGTGCAGGTGGCAAGAGCTATGAGCTCGGGGATCATTATGGGTCGGCGATGGGCGAAAGCGAGCACGAGACCCAGTGTAAGCGCAATGGCGTTAACCCACATCATTGGTTCGATGTGGAACGAGATCATCTTCATACGGAACAGCAGTGCACCGTGGTTTGCGTAAGCGGAGCATACCGTTGCGCAGGCTATAAGCAGATGTGCAAGGAGAAGTGCCTCATAGGTGACAGCCCCGCGAGGGTTGCGGTTTTCTTTCCGTGTGGCAACAAAGAGCACATGGATCATCTGCCCAACCATAAGTCCAAATAGCAGAATGACAAGTGCAATAAGAACCACTGATTTTATGTTGAACAGATGGCTCATAGGGCGCTGTCTTTCAGTTCGATTTTGACGGCGATTTCGTCTGCCTCAATTTGATGACAGCTGCGGATGCCCGCTTTCGTCAGGTTATTGCAGAAGTTCTGAAGTGAAGGCTCAAGCTCTCGGCATTCTTCGCATTGTAAAACGATGCGAACTATCAAGGCGTTGCGCTCATCGTTTTCGCCAAATAGGAGCAGGGTTGGGTTTTGATCTCAAATGCCAGCGACGCGAAGTCGTATGCGCAATCGTAGAGGTGAGCCATGATTGCGGGCGACAAGGGTTCGTTCAAGCGAAAGAGCGCGGCACTTTCGATGCCCATGGAACGGAAATCGGCTGCGGCTTCGGTAAATACCAGTTCAACTTGTGCTTGGGTGAAGGAAACTCCTTCGCGTTCGGCAACGATAAGGCTCCCTTTTCGCTTGCAATAGGCAACGAGGAATTTAACTCGGGTTAAGTTTTGGCGTCTGATTGCTGCACTTTCTGGCGAGTCGTCTTCGGGAAGCTCATCGATAAGACGGTTGATTTCGGAGGTCTTCTCTGCCAACGAGTTATTGATTTGCTCGAATAAGGCACGTTCTGCTTCTCGTAATGCGAGGCCCTGACGAATGGTAGCGCTGCGCTTCAACAGTTCGGATGCATTGACCAGGTCTTCTTTTCGCTGTTTGAGTGCGGTGCGTCTGGCGTCGTTTTTGCTTACATCGATGGAGAGCAAAGCGGTGCCACCGCTGATGCCGTAGGCGCGCTTGAGGGTATGGGGGCTGCTTGGGATGCGGAAGTCTACGGCAGCGCCGTTGAGCGTGCCGAGCTCGGTTATCTTTTCTGCTGTTTCGGGCGAAAGGGGCTTTGCTTGTGCGGTTGAGTAGGCGGATTTTCCATTCCTTGTCAACACTTTCAGATCGAAAGGGAGCTTGTAGAAGGTTTCCCGATACCACGCATAAGAAGGGAGAATCCCTGTTGCGAGAGTGATTTCGACCGCTACGACAATAAGGATGGTGTAGGTGAGTGCCGGGTTGGTGCTGAAGAAGTGAGCGTTCCGAAGGATGTAGGGCAAGCTGTAGGCAATTGCCAAGCCGGCGATAATCGCCAATGGGGCAAAAGAAGGACGTAGCTGCTTTCTTGCGGCAGGGAATAGTAAGGCAAAGAATGCTCCGTAAAGCAAGACGAACCATACAGCAACGAGCCAATAGCCCCACTCGTAGTGGTAATTACCGCTCCAGCCAGGATCGTCGAAGCTGAACGAAAATACCGCATGGTGGAGGTTGTTCGTAAGCACGAACAGAGCAAGTAGAGCGCTTCCCGCAAAAGCGATGGAGCGTGCGGTTTTTCCTGCCTTGGTGGTATCGAAGTCGGCGGCGCGAAGGGCGCAGGTAAAGGCCAATGCAGGAACAAATAACATAGGTACGTAATAGAGGTACCAGCATATAGAGGTGCCCAGGTCGCTTTTCATGGGGTACTTCACGATAACGTCGAGCAGCCAAAACGCTAAAAGGGCAGCGATAGTAACAAGCTGGTTGCGGATGGTGGCGTCAGGGCAGCGTACGTAGATGGAGAAGGCCCATGCGGCAAGCGCCGGCCCCAGAAGCACCATGAATCCCGTTGTGCTTGAGGGGCCGAACCCGAGGCCGGAAAACGAAGGCGGTTTGCTGGGAAGAAAGATCTCGGCGCAAATGAGAAAGGCAAATGCCGCTATGGCAATGCAGGCAGCAACGATCAAAACCCGACGTTTTGAGATGCTTTGCGTATGCTGTTCTGGGTTCCCCATGATCTCCCTCGTCTCGATGCTTCCAAGTATAGAGGAGAAGCCCGCTGCTGCGGTTGCGGGGCGGGCCAATGGGTGCGCTTTTGAGTTTGGCGCTTGGGCGTTGGTGGTGGAATTTGGTCCCGGTTTCGATGGATCGGTTTTTGCCGATGCTTGCACTGCGCGTCACCTCTTGACCCCGAGCTTCACGTCGATTGTGGCTGCTTTCGAATAGTGAATTGCTAGCTGTTAGACTAGTTGGGAAAACGTCTTGGTTGTTTTGAGCAGAAAGCGGGTTGGCATGTTGCTGGAATCTGGTAAAAGCTTGTTGCATGAAGAAATTCAGGCAGCGGAAGGCTTGCTGAATTTTATTGGCGAAAGCCCCACCGCATTTCACGCGGTGTCTGCCCTGCGTGCTCGATTGGATGAGGCGGGTTTCGTTTTTCTCCCCGAGGCGCAAACCTGGAGCTGCAAGCCAGGGGGATGCTATTACACCGTGCGCAACGGTTCGAGCATCATTGCCTTCAAGGTGGGTAGTGCTGTATCGGAAGGCTATCATTTTCAGATTACCGCTTCGCATTCGGATTCGCCCCTGTTCAAAATCAAGGCTCAGCCCGATTTGGAAGGTCCTGGTTCGTATAAACGCTTAAACGTTGAGGCGTATGGCGGGATGATCGACTACGCCTGGTTTGATCGTCCACTTTCCCTTGCGGGCCGCGTTATGGTTCAGGTGGGGAATCGCATTGAGAGCAGGTTGGTCTCGCTCGATAGGGATGTGGCTCTTATTCCGAGCCTGGCCATTCATATGGACCATGGCGTGAACAGCGGCTTTGCTCCGAACCGACGGATTGATCTGTGCCCGGTGGTTTCCGCGGGAGCGCTGGAGCAAGAAACGCTGCAATCGTTTCTTGCCAATGAACTGGACCTTCATCCTGATCAAATAGTGAGCCACGACCTGTATTTGGTGAATCGCCAGACACCTTGCATGTGGGGTGCGGCTGGTGAATTCATTTCAGCCCCCAGGCTCGATGACCTTATGTGCGCCTACGCGTCGGCTGAGGCGTTTTTGCAGAGCTCTAACGATTCCGGCATTTCGGTGTACTGCTGTTTCGACAACGAAGAGGTGGGGTCCAACACCAAGCAGGGCGCCATGTCCACATTCTTGCCCGATACGCTGATGCGCTTGAATGGGGCTTTGGGTGGCACGGACGAGGAGTATCGCCGCGCACTGGCAGGCTCCCTGTTGATAAGCTGCGACAACGCCCATGCGGTACACCCCAATCATCCCGAAAAGAGCGATGAGGGTAATCGTGCTTATTTGAATCGGGGCATTGTGGTCAAAGAAGCGGCAAACCAGAAGTACTGCACCGATGCGTTTAGCAGTGCCGTGTTCTGCGCGGTGTGCAATAACGCCAACGTACCGTTCCAGCGGTTTGCGAACCGCAGCGATATGGCGGGTGGCTCAACCTTGGGCAACCTGTCAAACATACAGGCAAGCATGCATGGCGTTGACGTGGGCTGCGCCCAGCTTGCCATGCATTCGGCGTACGAAACCGCCGGCACACGCGATGTTATGCTTGCCGCTAGCGCGCTACGGGCCTTCTACGATGCTGACATTCAAATAAGCGGTGCCGATTCCGCCACGCTGCGTTAAAGACGCTGGGTTGGGAAAATAGGGACAGGTACCGTTTTCCCACTTTCTTAGTTGGAGCATTTTCTGCAATGGGAGCCTGGCGTTATGCGATGATTGCTGTCCCTCAAAGTGGGAAAACAGCACCTGTCCCTATTTTCCCAAAGGAAGTGTTTGTTTGTATGTCTTGGGTGATGGCTGCCGTTGCCTCGGCATTTTTTGCTGGCATAACTTCGATTTTGGCCAAGTGCGGCCTTTCCGAAACCGATTCCGATGTTGCCACGGCACTGCGTACTTTGGTGGTGCTGGTGTTTGCGTGGATCATGGTTGTCGTGGTGGGATCGGGCCATGCTATCGCCCAGATAACTCCGAGGTCTTGGTTGTTCCTTGCTCTTTCTGGCTTGGCAACGGGCGGTTCGTGGATCTGCTATTTCAAGGCGCTTTCCCTGAGCGACGTAAACAAGGTTGTTCCCGTTGATAAGTCCAGCACTGCCATGGCGGTACTGTTGGCAATCGTGCTGTTCGGCGAAACGAGCCATTTAGAAGTGAAGCTTGTTGGCACCGCGGTGATTGCCGTGGGAACCTTCATGATGATCGAGAAGAAGCAGGGCGCTTCGGGCGGGCAGGGTCGTTCCTGGTTGGTGTATGCGCTGTTGGCGGCGGTGTTCGCTGCCCTCACCTCGGTGCTAGCGAAGGTGGGCATCGAGGGCGTTGAATCGAACTTGGCAACTGCGATCCGCACTTGTTTCGTGTTGGTGATGGCATGGGCAATTGTGGCAGGCAAGGGAAAGCTGTCGCAAGTGCATCATGTTGATGTGCGGGAATTATGCTTCCTGGTGGCATCGGGCGTTGCCACTGGCGCCTCTTGGCTGTTCTTCTATTATGCGATCTCTGCAGGTCAGGTAAGTGTTGTGGTGCAGATAGACAAGCTCTCGATCCTTATTTCCATTGCCTTTGCCTGGATTGTGCTCAAGGAGCGCCTCACCCCGAAATCAGGCGTAGGTTTGGCGCTTATCGTGGCGGGCACACTTGCTATGAGCATCTGGACATGATTGGGAAAATAGGGGCAGGTATCGTTTTCCCACTTGAGAGGCAGCGCATTGCGTTGCGAGGTTAGCAAGCGCCCCTGTCTTTTCGCGCTACGCGAAGTGGGAATCTGGCATCTGCCCCCGTTTTCCCGCTTATGCCGCGTTGAGGGCGTCAGCTGCGGTGCATGCAGTTGCGTGCCTTTGCGCGATGGATGGGCCCAGGTTGGGTTTCTCCTCGCCTTGAGCGAAAAAAGATAAAGTGTCCTTATTCGCATTAATGCGTAATCCAGCTGCCCTGAAAGGACCTGCTCATGATGATCGTTGACGAGCCGTTTGCTGCTCCGGAGCTTATTGAATACTTGGAATGCACCCAGGAGCCGGTGCTGCTGAACAGCATGGCCGAGAAGATCCTTGAGCGTCACAGCATCAAAGCGCTGGGAGATAAAGAATTCGCTGCGCGCGTAAACGCAGGCGAACGTCTTATTTGCACGTCCGAAAATGCGTTTAGCTGGATCGCTCGGCATATTGAAGACGAAGCCGTAACAGAGGCCATCGCCACGTTCAAAGATAAAGCGCGCATGCGCAAGTTGTTGGCGCCAATGTACCCAAGCCTTGAGTACTGCGAAATACCCACGGTTCAGCTTAAGGAAGTTTGCTTTGAAGATTTTACCACGCCGTTCGTGTTGAAACCCAATGTGGGCTACTGCAGCGTGGGCGTGTACGTTGTTGAGTCTCGTCAGCAGTGGGATGCGGCTGTCGCTGACATCGATGAAAACATGGCAGTGTGGCGTTCGCGCTATGCCAAAAGCGCTCTAGACGAAGGCTCGTTTGTGGTCGAGTCTTATTTGGAGGGCACGGAATTTGCGGTCGATGCCTTCTTCGATGAAAACGGTGAAGCGGTGGTACTCGATGTGCTTCGCCATGAATTTGCCAATGCCACCGACACGAGTGATCGCTGCTACATCACGGGTGCTTCGGTGATCCGCGAATATGCTCCGGCGTTTGCCTCGTGGCTCACGGAGGTAAACGGGTATGTCGGTGCGAAGAGCTTCCCTGTGCATGTGGAGGCTCGCATGAAAGACGGCGAAATTACGCCCATTGAGTTCAACCCGCTGCGTTTTGCGGGCATTTGTGGCACCGAAGTTGCCTATCATGCTTACGGTTTCCATACGTATGATTACTACTTGCGCGATATAAAGCCCAGCTGGAATGAGCTGCTGAGCGGCAAAGAAGGCAAACTGTACTGTATGGGATACCTTCCTGCTCCCGAAGAATTGGCGGCCGGGAAATGCGGCTTCGACTACGATGGGTTCCTTTCGCACTTCGAGGGCCTGCAAGCGTTTTATCGTTTTGATCCTCAGCAAACAGGCGCCTTGGGCTTCATCTTCCTGGAAACCGAAGAGAATGACGAGACCGAGCGAGCTTTTCTCCGCGAAGCCGACCTAACTCAGTTCTGCGTGGGAATATAGGGACAGGTCCCATTTTCCCACTTTTGCGTAGGCGCAAAATGGGACGTTTGCTGTGGGTTCCGTCGCGTGCAATTTCTCGTTCCCTAAGTGGGAAAATGGGACCTGTCCCTATATTCCCGCTTAGGGGGCGTGGTCTGCAGCATGCGCAGAAGTGCCTCAATATGCAACAATGCCCCAGCCTGCATGAGTTTGCGGATGCGGGCTGGGGCGTCTTGTTTTAGGAGGGTTGCACCGAGTGCGTTTGATGGTGCTTAGTATGCTCCAGAACCGAATTTGCTCAAAATAGTTATTACTTTCATCTGGTTATAGACTCAATCTATGGTGAAGAGGCGGCTCATTCTCCTTGGGAAAATAGAGACAAGTGTTGTTTTCCCACTAAAGAGATGGGCGCTTTGCTCTCGGCGACTTTTGTCGGCGGTTGTTCGTAACTTATTGAAGCGGTTAATCCATCGTGCCATACTGGGTTTTAAGCAAAGGCCTATTGTGCCTTTATGAAATCCTAAAAGGGGATGTCTTTTTGGTCATTGTTCTATAAAGAACGCGCAACTGAATAGAATGCTTGCGGTCCATTTCGCGGGTGCTCATCACTGATGCGAATCGGGAAAATGCCCCGAAATTGGCTTATCGCCTCGCAGCCTGCCTCCTTTTCATGAGGTTTATTTTCTGCAGCCATCAATGGGTGTGGCTCATGTGCTGCTGCGTTTTTTATTGCGCGCTTCGTTCAGCTTATTTTTTGATTCGCTAATACGTTCTTTATAGAAAAGGAAATAACTATGCAGTTCCCAAAAGCGAACAGCTTCTCGCAAGATATTGCTTTGTCCAAAATAATGGGGCCCAATCCACTCAAGCTATGCGAGGAGATGCTGTTAACTGCCAATGAGATTGTCGGTAATGAGGCTGTTTCTCCGAGTTCCGTTGTGCTGGATTTGGGCAGTGGCACCGGAATAACCACAGCATTGTTGGCTCGAGAGTTCGGGTGCGTTGCCTATGCTGTTGATCTTTGGAGCGATCCAACCGAAAACATGCGTTTTTTCGAAACCCTCGGATTGACCAATCGGCAAATCGTTCCCGTTAAAGCCGATGCTTCGGAAGGACTGCCTTTTGCGGAAGGGTTCTTCGATGCGGTGGTGAGCATTGACTCGTATAACTATTTCGGCCGCAGCGCGGAGTATCTGGATGCAAAGCTTCTGCCGTATGTGAAGCGCGGCGGGATCGTCGCGTTATGCTTTCCCGGCATGAAGCGCGATTGCCACGCTAACCCGCCGGCATGCCTGCTTGAGTCATGGACGCCTGATCAGCTGGATTATATTCACGATATTCCCTGGTGGAAGGCTATTTTTGAGCAATCGAAAAATGCAGACATCTTAGGAATGCGGGAAATGCAGTGCACGGAAGAAGCTTGGGCCGATTGGCTTTCCTGCGACAATGAGTACGCAAGATGCGACGCTTCGGCGGTGAAGGCTGGTGCGCTCGAGTACCTTAACACCATCATGGTGGTGCTGCGTAAGAGGTAACGCTCATGCGAGATGGGGAGCCCGATCTGATTCCGGGCTCCCCGTTGTTAATCGCAGAGAGTTGTTTGCCGTGCGATCCGGACTCGAATGCTTCTAGGCTAGAAGTTCGCCCAGGTGACGGCATGCTTCGGCTGCTTCGTCGTCGGGATGGTCCTTGGCAATTACGGTTTCGGCGGGTTGTACTCCAGCCTCTTCCGCACGCTGCACCCAGTAGTCCATCCATTCGCCGTTGTTCCAATCGTACGAGCCGAAGAAGCCCACCTTCTCGCCAGCGAGCAGCGGCTCAACCTCGTCATACATGGGAAGGAACTCGGTGTCTTCCAGCTCTTCATCGCCCATGGCGGGGCATCCGAAGGCGAAGGCATCGAATTCGGGTACACGCTCAACGCCAAAATCTGCCGCCTGGATGATGGTTGCTGTGCCGCCCTTTGCTTCTACGCCTTCGGCTACGAAATCGGCCATGGCTTCCGTGTTGCCAGTGCCGCTCCAATATACGATTGCTACGTTGCTCATAAGCTGCTCCTTGCTTTTTTGGCCGACCGGAGTTGCTGTTTTTGGTCGACCACGCTATTGATTTCAAGAAGCAAGTTAGCACAGGCTAACTTATAGTCAAGAGAGAGTTTGCTAAATGGTCGACTGGGAAAATAGGGACAGATCCCATTTTCCCACTTAAGGGACGAGGGATTGCGCGCGACGGAACCCGCAACGAACGTCCCATTTTGCGTATCATGCTTTGATACGAACATTCGTTCCAACAACAGTATCATCAATGAAAACGCTACGCGTACTGTGCGGTGGACACGTGAAACGTGAAAAGCTGATATGGTAAGCCTCACTCGGCGACAAAAAGCGGAAGGGCGCTGTTTCTTCCAGGCGGAAACCCGTTAGCCGACAGGACGTCGGAAAACCCGCAAGACCGTGTGCTGGAAGTGCGGTTTAACTTGCGCTCTGACCTGAGCTTTTCGGCAAAAGATGCGTATTACTTGGTGGCGCGCGATAAGAAAACCGGCACCATTGCCTGGCGCGAAGAATACCGCATAGAGGTTTCATTCGCTCCGATAGATTTTGGGTTTTAGCACGCTTGCCGCCGCTCGGTTTCGAGCGGGGCGGTGGCAAGCGCTTTCGATGGCTTTGGCTGCTTGTTAATCCGATATTTCCGTTTAATGGAGGTTACGTAATGGCAATGGTGGATATAGATGTAGATGCCCTGCGAGCATACCTGCTGGACTATTGCGGCACAGCCATATTCTCCGGTTTTCCTGCGGCAGCGTTCGATGTCGTGGATATCGAACGCGCCAATGGCGAAGAGCTTTGCTGCATAGCTGAGCGCCTAGGGATAGACCTCCGCAAGTTTGTGGTGTAGACAAATTCGGAAGTGTCGGCTGTTTCTTGCTAGACTGCGCCATTCGCGTATGAGTGGCATATTGTCGTAATCGAATCTAAGGAGCGGGGATGTTCAAGCGTGGGGTATATGACAATCTTCGTCGTTAGAAGTATGCCGCCGGCTCGAGAATTCGTTAAACAGCTTGTTGCAGATGATCGGTACAACTACACTGAAATCGGTTCATTCATATCCATTCGGCGTAACGTGGAGGGCATTGTCATCCCTTCCGAGGAAATCTCGCTTCGTAAGGCATGTTCATAGAAAGCACTGTAACTCGGCAGTTGGCCGCGAGTGGGCATGCGCTACATTCTGAATCCAAAGCCACTACAAGCTGAAGACGATTTGGCAGGTTTCCCTCTGTACATGGCGCATCTATTGTGGTGCCGCTTTAATGAGGGGCATTTTGACTCAATAGGATCCTTTTTGGCATGCGTCGCTGTTGGATGCGACCCGAAGCCGAATGGGCCAGTGGCGAAGAGCACATCTAGACAGCCGAATATCCAGGAGTAAATTTCCGCAAGTTTGCGGTTGCAATAAGGGACTCCGTTTCTTTGATCGACTCATTCCTTTTTGCATGCGGTAAAATTTGCGTGTTTGGACATTGTTCGAGCTGATATTGCATATTTGCGATTATAGGGACAATTTAGCTTTGCAGACTGCTTTGTGCTTGAGTTTCTGGGGGCGTCTCAAGCAAGAAAGAGGTTTTTCATGGTCAAAAATGGGTTTATCGCAAAAACGAAAACTACGCTTGTTGTGTTACTTTCGCTTCTGATTGTGGGGCTCGTCTCGGGTGCAGCTTTTGCGGCGGAAGCGGCGAAGGACAATGTTTTGAAAGAAGGCGTAGCCTCGTATAGTGAGGTCAAACTAGTTGAGTTTCCGAATTCGACGAAGAAGATCCTCGTGTTTACCGACGATGATAGCGCAGCTAACGAATGGTCGGCTGGCAGGCTTTACTGCAGTTTTTCAAGCGACGGGGATTCATTCGCAGTGCCGAAAGCCTTAAAGGATGACGGAACTTGGGATATGCAACCGTTTGTGTATGTTGACGGAAATGTGGCGGTTGTTACCTGGACGGACGCAAATAAAGGCTTCGACGAAAACACGACAACGGATGCCATGGTTAGTTCCATGGGCTTGTCTATTGCCATCGTTGATTCGAACGGTAGCGTGAAATCGCATAGCTTTATGGGAGGCGGATTGGAGGATACCTTCTATTTCGGCTCTCGTGTTGCAAAAAGCGGTAGCAAACTTCTTGTAACCTGGGTTGCTTGCACCAATAGTGAGGATGTCGGTAGGACGTATAGGATCGAGGGGTTATATTACGATCCCGAAACTGACGGATTTCAGTCAATCGACGGTTCGGTTGACGCAAACGGGAATCCGAAACCGGCGGTTTTTGTGGAAGACGATAAGTACATCCCTTCGTATTCTGTTGCTGAGATAAATGGCTCTGTAGCCATTCTTTTCGAGGAGGCTACCGACGGGACGCAATTCTCCGATGTTCTTCGCAACGCAGTATACAGTGGTCTTTCCCCGAGAGGCGATGAAGCGGTTAAAACGAAGCAGCTAAAGCTTGTTTCAGCGGCCGATGGTGTTGCTCGAACCGTTGCTTTGGCAAATTCGAATCCTTCTGTTGTTGAATCCGATTTGTCTGAATTAGCTTTCTACAGTTCGGGGACTATCTCGAAAATCAGTGGTTTCTCTAGCGGGGCTGAGGGCTTTTCGACAAGTAAAATCGCTGACGTGTCTAGAACGGGAAGCGTACGATACGAAATCATTTCGAAAGATGGATCTGAGCTCTATATTGCAGCATACGATCCGGCCCAACAAGATATTCGCCTGTATTATCGCGATGGCTCATCAAGCGGGATGACCTTGTTGCCGCTTGGTATGCGCGGTGAAGATGGCATCGCGTTTCCTGCGGAGCCATCCATCATTCTTTCATCGTCGGGCCGATTGGCTTCGTTGTGGGCCAAGGGGCCAGTTGGCGATCGCTCGAATATCGCTTTGGTATATTCCGAGTATGAACAGCAGGAGCTGCAGAAAGCCGATTATGGTGCAGTAACCGAGGCGATTAATAAGGCAACTGCGTTGAACGCCGAAGAGTATGTTGATTTCTCTCCTGTGACAAATGCAGTAAGCGCCGTTGTGTATGGCAAGTCCTATGCCGAACAAGTTGAAGTTGATGCTTATGCGGCGGCTATCAACGATGCGATTGGCGCTTTGACCTTGCGTGGTGCCGACTATGCAGCCGTCGATGCATTGGTGACAAAGGCGCAAGCCCTTGATGCTGATTTGTATAAAGACTTCTCTCCGGTTTCCGCCGCAATAGGCGCAATTGATCGAAGCAAGACCATTAGGGAGCAGGCGGAAGTTGACGCTATGGCGAAAGCTATCGACGACGCAATGGCTGCATTGGAGTATAAGGATGCGGATTATTCCAAAGTCGATGAGGCTATCGCTAAAGCAGGTGCGCTGAATAAGGCTGAGTACAAGGATTTTTCGACGGTTGAGCTAGCTGTAGCATCAGTTGTTCGGGGCAAGAACATCACTGAACAAGATTCTGTTGACGCTATGGCGAAGGCGATTGAAGATGCTATTGATGCGCTTGAAAAGAAAGCGGGAGATGACGATGCGGGACAAGTCGACGTAGGTAAAAAATCAGAGTCTGAAGAACCGCAAGCTAGTGATGAGGGTTCATTGACGGATGCCGATTCTCAAACCGGGGATAGCGATACTTTTATGTTTCTGATTGCGCTTGTTTTCCTTAGCGGTGCCAGCGCTGTCTTTTCGAGGATTATGGGCGGAAGAGCAAGACGCTGCAAACGATAAAACGGATTCTTTTAATGCGACTGTTGAAAACGGCAGTCGCATTTTTTTTGGCGTTGAAAAGGTTTGCGTTCATCAAGATTTTGTATAAAAAGCAGGGCGTAGTCTTCCCTTAGCACGTTAAAGTCCCTTGAAAAAGTTGCAGATTTCTGAAAAAGTCGTTTGAAAAAGTTGAGCAAACGGCAAAAAGTCCCTTTGAAAAGTTTACAATTCTAGAAAAAGTCGTTTGAAAAATATTGTTTTGGCTGGTAAATGGGGTGCTTATGCTAAAGCGAAAAATCATTGACCAACTTTCAGATTGGAAAGCCGATTCTAACCATAAACCCGTAATTCTCAAGGGCTGCAGGCAGTGCGGTAAAACGTTTGCCGCACTGCATTTTGCCTCGGAAAATTACGAGAACGTTATCTATATAAACTTCTTCGAAAACCCTGGCGCCAAGGACATCTTCGCAGGTTCTTTGGAGGTCGACCACATCGTTATGATGGCATCGGCGTATTTAACCCCGTCAGCAAATTTTGTTCCGGGAAAAACGGTGTTGGTATTTGACGAAATCCAGGAGTGCCCCCAGGCTCGCACCGCCCTTAAGTTCTTCTGTCTTGACGGTCGTTACGATGTTATCGGAACGGGCTCTCTTCTGGGTGTGGCCGGTTATGGCGAGATGCCCGCTTCGGTGCCGGTTGGCTACGAAACCGTTATCGATATGCACCCGCTTGATTTCGAGGAATTCTGCTGGGCAAATGGCATAAACGAATCGGTGGTTGAGCTGCTGCACGGTTGCTTGGAGCTCGAGTCTCCTGTCCCTCTGGCAATCCATTCTCGTATGAGGAGTTTGTTTCTCGACTACGCGGTGGTTGGCGGCATGCCCGATGCGGTTCAGTCATTCGTTGAAAACCACGATATGTCCAAGGTTCTCCAGATTCAGCGTGATATTGTCCGTGCGTACGAAGACGACATGGTTAAATATGCGCCTTCGGCGGACAAACCGCTTATCAAGCAGTGTTTTCAGTCTATTCCGCGCCAGTTGGCTAAGGAAAACAAAAAGTTTCAGTATTCCCTTGTTAAGAAGGGGTCGACCTCAGCCCGATTCGCGGGCAGCCTTCAGTGGGTTGAAGATGCGGGCATAACAGTGCGTTGCCGTAATCTTTCCATTACCGAGCTTCCCTTGGATGGGAATGCGATTGACGATCAATTCAAGGTGTACATGGCGGACACTGGTTTGTTCATAAGCATGCTGGAAGACGGAACGCAGTTTGATGTTTTAAATGGCAACCTTTTCGGATATAAGGGCGCTATTTTCGAGAACCTTATAGCAGATGTTTTCTCAAAGATGGGGCGTGAGCTTTACTATTTCCGCAAGGATTCGGGGCTCGAATTGGATTTCGTGATTCGCTACAAGGGGCGTTGCGTGCCCGTGGAGGTAAAAGCGAATGATGGCAACGTCAAAAGTTTGAAGACGGTGCTGAAGCATCCCGAGAAGTATCATGTTGTTTCGGCCGTAAAACTCGCCGATTTGAACGTTGGTCGAACCGACACGATTTTGACCTTGCCACTGTATATGGCGTTTTTACTTACTGATAGGTGATGCCCCTGCCGTCTTCTGGCTTCCTGCTGATTTGTCTCGCGTTCCGCTACAATGGTGCTTCGATATGCTAACTATCAAAGCGCAGGTAGTGCGCTTGTTTGAAAGGGGATATTGTGCCCGCTCAGTGCAATCTCATCATCGACTCTTGCTGCGACCTCCCATTGGAACTCGTCCAACGAGAGGGCGTTCAGCTGATCGATTTCAACTACATCATTGACGATAAAACGTTCAAGGACGATTTCTATCAGTCCGTAACGCCCAAGGAGTTCTACGACAACATCCGAAACGGCGCTACTCCAAGCACCTCGCAGGTTGCACCCGCCGAAACGGAAGCCGCTTTCCGTAATGCTATTGAATCGGGCGTTCCCACGGTATACCTCTGCTTTTCCAGCGGCCTTTCCAGCAACTACAGTACGGCTTATGCCATTTGGAGCCAGCTGAAAGCCGAGCACCCCGAAGCGCCTATCTATATCGTAGATCTTCTTATCGGCTCTACCCCTGAAGGCCTGTTGGTGCTGGAAGCTTTGCGTCAGCGCGAAAGCGGACTTACCGCCGAAGAAATGGTTGCCTGGGCGGAAGAAGCACGCTATTTCGTGCAGACCCTGTTCATGGTTGACGACCTCGACGCTCTTCATCGTGGCGGTCGCATCCCCGCTTCGGTTGCTTTCGCAGGCTCCAAGCTCGACTTGAAGCCGCTGCTGAATTTCGATACCAATGGCAAGCTTTCTCTGGCAGGTGCATCTCATGGTCGCAAGAAAGGCCTGAAGCAACTGGCTTCCTTCTACGAGAAGGCCCATGCCGAAAACAGCAACTTCGCTCTTATTGGCCACGCTGATTCGGAAAAAGACGCCGACAGGGTTTGCGAGCTGCTCGCCAAACAAGACGATTCCATCACGGTTATCAAGCACAACATCGGTGCTACCATCGGCAGTCATGTTGGTGCCGGCATGGTGTCTATCTCCTTCTGGGGCGAGGATCGCCGCGAGGCACTTTCCGTTGCTGACAAAATTGCCCGCAAGGTGCGAAAAGGGGAGTAGATCTTATATAAAGGGCGATTAAACCCTTCATTTTAGATTTTCGGCAGGCCGCAACTTCTGCGTGAACCGTGCTTTCGAATTTGGGCTAAGAAATGGAAAGCCTAGTTCGAGAGATGCGGGTCACTACGAGTTGCGGTCTTTCTTTTTTTGCATAAGAGCATCCCCGGCGTTTCTGTCCGGCGTCTTTTTCTTTTCGAAACAGCGCTTTGCGCTCTTTACGAGGACTAATTTACGGTTTATCATATGAACAGTTGTTCACATATGAAAGGATCAAAGATGGCTGAAGAGGAACCGAACGAAGCAAAGCAAGCTCATCGCAGCGTCTCTTCAGAAATCGAAAGCGCTTGTGGCTGCGGCTGCGATGCTGCCGATGAAGCTGTCGACATGATGCCCGACGAAGAATTGCTCTACGATTTGGCCGACTTGTTCAAGGTGTTTGGCGACACTACGCGCATCAAAATCCTCTACGCCCTTATGACGAAGGATCGCTGTGTTGCCGATTTGGCTGAGGAAATCGGTGCGACTCAAAGTGCGGTTTCTCATCAGTTGCGAACCTTGAAGCAAAGCCGCTTGGTTCGTGCGAAGCGCGACGGGAAGAACGTGATCTACTCGCTTTCTGACGACCATGTCCACACCATGCTTGCACAAGGAATGACGCATATCTGTGAATAACCAGATCGCCGTGTGTGCTGTCTGCTCAAATGGAATCTTTTCAGGAAAGGAAATAACCATGCGTAAAGTATTCAAACTGCAGGATCTTGATTGCGCCAACTGCGCTGCAAAGATGGAAGAGGCCATCAAGAAGATCGACGGCGTAAACACAGCATCGATGAGCTTCATGACTCAGAAACTGGTAATCGACGCTGATCCCGAAAAGCTCGACGCGATTTTGGATGAAGCCGAAAAGATTTGTCACAAGATCGAACCCGACATGGTGATTGTCCGTTAGCTTGTCAGCTAACGGACGTTCTCGGGGAGACGCGATGACGCTGCGCGGGACGCTTATGGCGCAGCTGGGCTTCAATCGGTCGGGGCGGCACGAAAAGCCAGCCCCTTCCTCTTTCAGCCCATCTGCACTCATCAGCGTTCCGCTCGCTGTTGTTGCCAATTCTGTGAATTTCTAAAAATGAACGCAGGACATCCACCTGTCAAGATTCGATGTAACTGCATATGCTATGAAAGGGCTCGGAATGAATAAAAAGCAGAAAAGGACGCGAAACCGTATTGTTGCGGCGCTCGCCATTTTTGCTGCGGTATTCGCGGTTACGGAGTTTGTTCCGCTTGCGCAGTACGTTGGCGGGGAAACGAACGCGCTGTACCTTGAGTTCGTCCTGTTCCTTATCCCGTATCTTATTGCGGGCTACGATGTGCTGCTGAAGGCGGCGCGCAACATCGGCAACGGCCAGGTGTTCGACGAGAACTTTTTAATGACCATTGCCACGGTGGGTGCATTTGCTCTGGTTCTGTTTCCTGATTCTCAGCCTCATATGGCTGAAGGTGCAGCGGTAATGCTCTTCTATCAGGTGGGTGAGCTGTTCCAGGGCTATGCCGTGGGCAAGTCGCGTCAGTCTATCGCCGACATGATGGACATTGCTCCCGATTTTGCCAATGTTATGCGCGATGGCAAGCTTGTTCAGGTCGATCCGTACGAAATTGGCGTAGGCGATGAAATTGTGGTGAAGCCCGGCGAGCGTGTTCCGCTTGACGGCACCATTGTGGAGGGTTCTACTCAGCTCGACACCGCTGCACTTACTGGAGAATCTGTTCCTCGTCACGTGGAAGAGGGCGCCGAAGTTATTTCGGGCTGCGTGAACATGACGGGCAAGATCACGGTGAAAGTGAGCAAGCCCTTCGAGCAGTCCACGGTCTCGCGCATCCTTGAGCTGGTGGAAAGCGCTAGCGAAAAGAAGGCCCAAACCGAAAACTTCATTACGCGTTTTGCGCGCTACTATACGCCCATCGTTACCATTGGCGCACTGGTGCTGGCTGTGTTGCCGCCGTTGCTGTTCGGCCAAAGTTGGTCCGATTGGATCGAGCGCGGCTTGACCTTCTTGGTTGTTTCGTGCCCGTGCGCCCTTGTTATCTCGGTTCCCCTTTCGTTCTTCGGCGGCATTGGTGGCGCTTCTCGCTTGGGCATCCTGGTGAAGGGTGGTAACTACCTGGAAGCGCTCGCTCATACCGAAACGGTGGTGTTCGATAAGACGGGCACGCTTACCAATGGCAGCTTCAACGTGGTTGCCGTGCATCCCGATGCTGCAGCAGAGGTTGACCCCGATCTTATCCTTTCCATTGCCGCCCATGCCGAGGCGTATTCCGACCACCCCATTGCCGTTTCCGTCAAGGAAGCTTTCACCGGCGAAATCGATCAGAGCCGCATTGCCGATGTTCGCGAGGAAGGCGGCCATGGCGTACGTGCGGTGGTTGATGAGCGCGTGGTTTTGGTGGGCAACGATAAGCTGATGCGCGAAGAAGGCATCGCTTACCACGACTGTGAGCTTACCGGCACTATCCTTCATGTTTCAATTGACGGTAAATATGCAGGTCATATCATTATTGCCGATGTGGTTAAGGAAGACGCCGCCGAATGCATCAAGCGTTTACATGCTGCTGGCGTTGGCAAGACAGTCATGCTCACGGGCGATCGCGCCGAGGTTGCAAAGGCCGTTGCCGAAAAGCTCGGACTCGACGAATATCATGGTCAGCTTCTGCCGGAAGACAAGGTTAACCAGGTGGAACGCCTGCTTGGCGAAACGTCCGAAAAGGGAAAGCTTGCTTTTGTTGGCGACGGCATCAACGATGCGCCGGTGCTTACTCGTGCTGATATAGGTATTGCCATGGGTGCAATGGGGTCCGATGCGGCAATCGAAGCAGCAGACATTGTTCTGATGGACGATAAGCCCTCTAAGATCGCCTCCGCAATTCGCATAGCCCGCAAAACCATGCGCATCGTATGGCAGAACATCGTCTTTGCGCTTGGCGTGAAGTTTGCAGTGTTGGTATTGGCTGCTGTTGGTTTGGCTACCATGTGGCTTGCAGTGTTCGCCGATGTGGGAGTGGCCATCCTCGCCATCCTCAACGCTATGCGCTGCATGCGCGTTAAGCGCTAGAGGTTTCCTCTTTGGGAAAATAGGGACAGGTACCATTTTCCCGCTTTTTATCTTGGCATCCCCAATCGGGAAAACTGGGAAAATGGTACCTGTCCCTATTTTCCCACCCGATCCTCAAGGAAGATACGCATGCCTTCGTCTGCGACATACACCCTGCAAGTTAATGGCAGCAACGTTCATGTCACGCTAAAGCGCATGAAGAGCATTCGCTTGCATGTGAAGCCGACGGGTGAAGTAACGTTGTCGGCGCCACTCGGTACCAGCAAAGCCCGTATAAGTGAATTCGTTCGGTCGAAAGCTGATTGGATTCGGGCCCAGCAGGCAAAGCAAGTAGATTCCCCGGCCGCCCGTGCCGAGCGGGCGACGAAGCAGGAAATAGAGCAATGGCGCACAGTGGTGAAGGCGTGCGTTCCGCCGTTGGTCGCCGAGTGGGAGCGCATCCTGGGCGTGCGCGTGCAGAAGCTTGACTACCGCAATATGAAAAGCAGGTGGGGGAGTTGCCAGCCGCAGACGGGGCGGGTGTGCATCAATATCCGCCTTGCGCTCTACCCTCCAGAATGCCTTGAGTACGTGGTGGTTCATGAGTTGTGTCATATGCAGGAGCCGAATCATGGTGCTGGCTTCAAGGCCCTCATGACCAAGGTGATGCCCGATTGGAAACAACGAGAACGTATTTTGAATCCTCGGTAGGCAATCCCCTTGATGCGCGTAAGCGCTACCGCTTTTTCTCGTGCTAAAATAATTCAGTTATACGCTGTGCCAAAAGGGTGCAGAACAAGCAAGTAATCTGAAGCGGCGGGCGGCATCATCAGCCGTTTTCGCCAAGAAAGAGAGCATGAGCATGAGCAAGGGAACCTATTCCTTCACCACTCCCATTTACTACGTTAACGCGGCCCCTCACCTGGGCACCGCCTATACCACTATCGCTGCCGATGCTGTTGCGCGTTATCAGCGTATGAATGGCTATGACGTTGCCTTCGTAACCGGCATGGACGAACATGGCCAGAAGGTTGCCGACACCGCCGCTGCCAAGGGCATGACGCCCCAGGATTGGTGCGATTCCATGGAACCCGCTTTCCGCGATTGTTGGGACATGCTTGACATCACCTACACCGACTTTGTTCGCACCACCGAGCCTCGCCACGCTGAAACGGTTAAGAAGTTCTGGCAGGACCTGTACGACAAGGGCTACTGCTACAAGGGTTCGTACGAGGGTTGGTATTGCGTCCACGAGGAAACCTATTACAACGAAAGCGACCTTCTGAAGAACGACGAAGGCGAATTTGTATGCCCCGATTGCAAGCGTCCTGTTCAGAAAGCTGGTGGTGAAGAGAATTGGTTCTTCAAGCTTTCCGAATTTCAGGAGCCGCTGCTGAAGTTTTACGAGGAGAATCCTGATTTCATTCGCCCTGAAACTCGCAAGAATGAAATCGTTTCCTTCGTGAAGAGCGGTCTGAAAGACCTTTCCATTTCTCGTTCCACCTTCGACTGGGGCGTTCCGCTGCCCTTTGACGAAGGTCATGTTGCCTATGTATGGGCTGACGCACTGTTGGCCTACTTCACCGGCATCGGCTATGGCAGCGAAGAGCGCGCAGGCGAATTTGAGCAGCGCTGGCCCATGCAGTATCACTTTGTTGGCAAAGACATTACGCGTTTCCACTGCGTAATCTGGCCTGCAATGTTGATGGCTGCCGGTTTGCCGGTCACCCACACGGTATTTGGCCATGGCTTCCTGCTTACCAAGGGTGAAAAGATGTCGAAGTCTAAGGGCAATGCGTTGAAGCCTGCAGATTTGGTTAAAGTGTTCGGCGTTGACGCATACCGTTACTACTTCCTTTCCGACGTTCAGTTCGGCCATGACGGCTCCATTTCCATTGAACGTATGGTTCAGGTGTACAACGCTGATCTTGCCAATACCTGGGGCAATCTGTGCAGCCGCGTGTTCAACATGACAAAGAAGTATTTCGAGGGTAAGGTTCCTGCAGCGCCTGCTAGTGCCGAGGAAAACCCCCTGCGCGAAATCGCTGACGAGCTGTATGCCGAATATGATAAGTGCATGGGCCAGGTTGATTTCACCAATGCTGCTGCCGCTGTTCAGAAGCTTGCCAGCCGTGTAAACCTGTACGTTGAAGACTCTGCACCGTGGAATCTGGCAAAAAGCGAAGAAACCGCTGATGAACTTGCTGCGGTTATCTATAACGCGCTGGAGGCTATCCGTATCATTGCGCTGTATATGGCTCCGTTTATGCCCAACACTTCCGCCGAGGTATTCAATCGTCTGGGCTTGGGTGACATCTTCACAATCACCGATATCGAAGCCGCTACGGTATGGGGTCAGCTTGAGGCTGGTTCTGCCGTTGCTGTAGGCGATCCGCTGTATCCGCGTTTGGACGCTGATGCTATCGATCTTTCCATCGAATAGTAGGAAACGGCCGTTATCATGACCGAGGAAACGCAATCGCTGAACGCCGCTTTTGTTGAAGAGGGGGCGTTCAGCGTTTCCTTTTTTCAGAAACGTAAGCACCACAAGTACCGTGAGGTAGCTGCGCCTGTTTTGCCGGGTTCGGTTGCAGACACGCACGCACATCTGGAAATGCTTAAGAATCCAGCTGCTGAACTGGCTAAATGCGCATATCATAACGTACGTTTCGTGTGCGCCATGTGCGATCCTGCCGAAGACAGCCACACCACTTTCGACAATTTGGAAGCGTGGCAGCAAGATGCTCAAGGCATTCTTGAAGAAGCTGGTTTGGGTTCCTGCAAGGAAGCCATTCCGCATCTGCGTATTGCTATGGGCGTTCATCCTCATAACGCCAAGATGTGGGATGTGCGCATGGAGCGCACGTTGATGCAGCGCTTGGCAGATCCTCGCGTCTGCGCCTTGGGCGAAGTGGGCCTTGATTACCATTACGACCTTTCTCCTCGTGCCGTGCAGCGCGGCGTATTCCGTCGTCAAGTTCAGCTTGCCAAAACTGCCGGCCTTCCGCTTATCCTGCATATGCGTGAAGCCCATGAAGAGGGCCTGGCCATCCTGGAGGATGAAGGATTCCCGAAGGACGGGGTACTGCTTCATTGCTTCAATTTGGACGAAAAAGCGCTTGCCCCATGGGCGGAGCACGGTTGCTACATTGCGTACGGTGGCCCTATCACCTTCAAAAAGGCCGATGAGGTGCGTTCTGCCGCAACTAAGGTTGCTCGTAATCTTCTTCTCACCGAAACCGACAGCCCTTATATGACTCCTGAGCCCATGCGTGGTATCGACTGCGGTCCTGCCCACGTGGTGTTCACGGCCGAAAAGCTGCTCGAGGTTTTGGGTGCGGAAACGCAGATGGAACGGGAAGAGCTCTTGAGTCAGATGTATGGCAATGCGCTCGGTTTGCTCGATCGTCAGCCTACGCAATGGCAACGTGAAAATGCCGATTTGCTTGTGAGGGCATAAATGGGCACGTGGGTTGTGATAAACGGCTCTCCTCGTCTGAACGGCAAATGTGCACGCATTATTCGCATGCTGAAAATGTCAATTGAGCAGAGTTATCCAGAAGTGAACTTTGTCGAATATGAGGTTGGTCGCCTGGATATTTCTGGCTGCAATGGCTGTGAATTCTGCAGGACGAACGATGAGTGCATTATTGAAGACGACATGACCCAGCTTATTGACGATCTGGATGCAGCGGAGCGGGTGTTTTTGGTGTCACCCATCTACTTTGCGGGTGCCCCCTCTCAGTTAAAAGCCGTGTTGGACAGGTTGCAACCGTATTTCTGGCCCTATCTTGAGCGACGGAAGAAGGGGGAACCCCTGCCAGCTAAGCGTCCGTTATCGTTGTTCGTGGTGGGCGATGGCGGCGATCCGCATGGATACGAGCCTTTGGTTGCTAGTGTCCGCTCGTCTATGGCCCTTGCGGGTTTTGCTATTGAAGAAACGGTTCCGCTCATTGGGGTTGATCGCCTCAAGCGTGAACACTTGGGAAAGTGGGGTGTTGCCTGATGGGCAAGCTTTCATATTTGGCAAGCGTGGCAGAAACGCGCGCTGTCCTTGAAGCTCATGGCCTTATGACGAAAAAGGCGTTGGGACAGCATTTCCTTATCAACGATGGCATCGTGCAGCATATTTGCGATTTGGCTGAATTGGGTCCTGAAGACAAGGTCTTGGAAGTCGGCCCTGGCATCGGAACGCTTACGGTCGCCTTGCTTCAGCGTGCGGGTCAGGTTGCCTCCATCGAAATGGATACCGACTTGCCAGCCGTTTTGGCAGAAACCTGTGCTGAATGGGCCGACAGGTTTACCCTGATCCAAGGTGATGCATTGGCAGTAAGCCCCGATCAGGTTCCTTTTGCTCCCACTAAGCTTGCGGCGAACCTGCCCTATGCGGTGGCTGCTACTATCGTGCTCGATTTCTTTGAACGCTATGAGTCGTTACAGAGTCAAACGGTAATGGTTCAAGCGGAGGTTGCCGATCGCATGTGCGCCAAAATCGGCACGAAAAACTACGGTGCCTATACGGTGAAGTTGGGTCTTCTGGCTGAGTATCATGGCCGCTTCGCTGTTTCCGAGGGTAACTTCTTCCCGCCTCCGCGTGTAAAAAGTGCTGTTATCCGCTTCGATCGCAGGGCAGAGCAGCTGCCTGAGGAATTGCGTCACGCCGCCATGGTGATGGCGGACGCTTCTTTCGCTAACCGCCGGAAAACCATTGCGAACTCCCTGAAAATGTACTTCTCGAATCCCCAAACCTACGATGAGCGCATGTTGGCCTCCATTCCTGAAACGCTCGAACGAGCGGGTGTTTCTGCAAAGGCTCGCGGCGAATCTCTCGAACGCGAAACCTTTATTGAACTGGGTCGTGCATACTTGGCAATGCACGAATAGCGTAAAGGGCACGAGGTGTTGCGCCTCGTGCCCTTCCGTTGTTTCCTGATGTTTTCCTTGCAAGCTGGAATCGATATGCGATGTATCGGTTCTGTCGTTGCTGCTACTTTTAATTAAAGAAAGGAACCCGATGGCTAACGCCAAGTCTTCTTTGACGTGCAGGACGCTTCATTACTACTGGCAGGTGACGCGCAGGCACAAGGCGTTGTTTGCGGCGCTGATGGTGTCTACGTTTGCCTTTGTTGCTTTGCTGAGCTACGGCAATCCGTACGTGATGAGCCTGATTGTCGACCAGGTTAGCGCTCAACCTGTTGAAGCTGATCAAGTGTTTACTGTGTTTGGACCCTATATTGTGGCTCTTATTATGATCAACGTTTTTGGCCAAGCTGCCAGCAAGCTGCAGGATTACACCATGTACAAGCTGGAAATTGCCGCCTCATACGATTTGGCAACTATGAGTTTTGACGCTTTGTGCAATCAGAGCATGTCGTTTCACTCGAACCGCTTCGGCGGCACGCTTGTCAGCCAAACTACAAAGTTCATGAGCGCATACCAGCAATTAATCGAAACCATCATGTTTCCTTTCCTGCCGGTGCTATGTTCGGTAATTTTCACTTGCGGAATTCTTCTTCCGCGCGTTCCCCTGTACGTTGTCATTCTGATGGTGCTGTTGGCTGTTTACGCAAGCATTTCCTATTACCTGTATAAGCGGATTCTTTCCCTGAATGAAAAGGCTGCGAGTGCGCAGAACCAGCTTTCGGGTGAGTTGTCGGATTCGGTAGCTAATATTTTGGCGGTAAAAACGTATGGTCGCGAAGACTATGAGCGTGGCTTGTTCGATAACGCCAACAGGGAAGTGGTGGCGCGTGATTCGAAACGCATGTGGGCATCGCTTACGCGCGGCATTATTACTGCCTGCATCACAGTGGTAATTATGTCGGTGGTAACCGTGTTCATCGCAGGAGGCAACGCGTGGTACGGCATAACTCCAGGCACTTTGGTTGTTATGTTTACTTATACGTATACCGTTACCAATCAGTTCAATTTCATCAACAACGGCCTTCAGCGCTTCAACCGTGCTTTTGGTGATGCAAGCGGCATGACAGCCATTCTTGATGAACCTCGTCTGGTGGCGGACAAACCTGGTGCTTCGGATTTAAAGGTAAGCCATGGCTCCATCGACTTTCAGGGAATTGACTTCTTCTACACTGATGGCAATGCGAAGACGCAGGTATTTGATAAGTTTGAGCTTCATATTCCTGCAGGTCAGCGCGTTGGCTTGGTTGGCATGAGCGGTGCAGGGAAAACAACGCTCACAAAGCTCTTGCTTCGCCTTTCCGATATTCAGGAAGGGCAGATTCTTATTGATGGGCAAAACATAGCCGATACCACCCAACAATCGTTGCGTCGCCAAATTGCCTATGTACCGCAAGAGGCCCTGCTGTTCCACCGTTCAATTGCCGAGAATATTTCGTATGGCAAACCTGATGCCAGCATGGATCAAATTCGAAGAGCAGCCAAACAGGCCAATGCTCTTGAGTTTATCGAGAAGCTTCCGCAGGGATTCGACACTATTACGGGAGAACGCGGCATCAAGCTTTCCGGCGGTCAGCGTCAGCGCATCGCTATTGCACGTGCGCTCTTAGCCGACTGCCCGGTGCTGGTGCTCGATGAAGCAACAAGCGCGCTCGATTCTGAAAGCGAAAAGCTGGTGCAAGATGCTTTGGCTACCCTTATGGAAGGCCGTACGTGCATCGTTGTCGCTCATCGCCTTTCTACGGTGGCCAGTTTGGACAGGATCGTGGTGCTTGATGGAGGCAAAATCATCGAAGATGGCCCCCACGATGAATTGGTTTCCCGGGGTGGGGAGTATGCTCATCTGTGGAACCGCCAAACGGGAGCTTATCTGGAATAACGCTTCTATGGTTACAAGATGGAGATTGTCCCGTAGCAAAGTGACAGATGATATACTAGTTGAGTTTTATTGTGTCCAAAGTGGAAAGAACAACCTTATATGGATCTCGCAAAGCAAGCACAGATTATCGGCAACATCCATGACACGCTTAGCCAGTATGTAGGCGAAAAACTTCGCGTTCGCGCTAACATGGGACGTTCGAAAATCGTTGAGAGCGAAGGCGTGCTCATGCAGGTGCATCCGCAGCTGTTTATCATGGAAGTAAAGCGCAAGCGCGGTGCTTCCGCTCGCCAGTCTTATCAGTATGTAGATGTTCTTACTGGTATGGTCGAGCTCAGCCAGGATGGCCAGCCTCTGTTCGGCAGCTTCATTGAAGAAGATACTACCGAAGAGCCTGTGGCGGTTGAGGCAAACGTCGAAGAATAAGGCCCGAAACCAACTAGAATGTAGAGCCCGCTCAGTTTTCTGAGCGGGCTCTACTGTTATGTAGCGATGTTCTCGGGCACCCATCGCCTTTAGTGCTACTGAGCTGTATGTGGGTTATCTGCGGCGCGGCAAGCGGATGGGAGCAGCGATGCTGCTGTGGGATGCATCAAGGCGAGGCCTAAAACAGCCCCGTGGGTTATATGCGCCCGAGATGCACGTTCTGCCTATAGTTCCAATAATGCATTTGAAAACAAAAAAAATCGCAAAGCAAATATGCTTTGCGATTCGGTGCTTTGCTGGTGGAGATGATGGGGATCGAACCCACGACCTCAACATTGCGAACGTTGCGCTCTCCCAACTGAGCTACATCCCCAGCGGATATTGATTTAACAGCAGACAACGGGCGATGTCAAGTTGGCGTTTTCAGGGTCGTCATAATGGTAGAAATTATGCGCAAAGCCGAACAGGAATTCGATGAAATCGTTGGTCGCGGGATTGAACCGCTTGCCTGCAAGTCTCAGCACGCCGATAGGGTGGATTGCCTGGGCTTCTGGCTCTTCGAGCGGAATGAGCTTCAGATTATGGAACGGGTACAGCCCAGAAGAGTCGAGTGCCAAGCCTACCACGGGAGCGCGTGAAACGATACCGCCTAGAATCACCTCATCGTCGGAATCTCGGTTCAGGCTCATCTTGCTAAGGTCGAGTCCGTGATTTTCCAGAAAATTGCTTACTTCTGTGCCCACGATGATGTCTTCTCGGTAGGTATACACCGGCATATCGGCAAGCTCGCTAACGCTGATGCTGCTGCGGGAAGCGAGCGGGTGGCCCTCATGGACGATGACAACCAGCCTTTGGCGGAAGAGTGGCGTGAACACGAAGCCATCGGCTTTTACCTCTGAAGTAATGGCGAGGTCGTTTTCACCGGCATGGAGGTATTCCAGCAATTCTTTCGTTGAGCCCTGATCTATTTTCAATTCAACAAGATTTCCGTGGGTGCGGCGATAGGCTAACACCGCTTCAGGGAGGAAAGCTGAGCGAACCGAATGAATTGCTCCAAGACGCACGGTTCCAGAAAGGCGCCCCTTACGTTTTTCGAGTTCGCCGATTCCGTCTTCTAGGGCATCAAGCGATTTTTCGACATACTGGGCGAACAGGGCGCCATCATCGGTCAGCCTGACCGTTCGTCCGTCTTTCTCGAAGAGCTTCACGTCAAGTTCGTCTTCCAGAGCTGCGATTGAATGAGAGAGCGTTGGCTGCGAAATAAACAGGTTGTGAGCCGCTTTGGTGTAGTGCTGCACCTGTGCCAGCTCCCTGAAATAATGCAGGTGGGAAAGGTTCATCGGAATACCTCAGCTTAATTATTCAAATCTTGCATGATAAACAGTCTAAACCATGCAAAACCATACCTGCAATAACCCTGAATTGGACCTAAAACAATTGAGGGTTATGCCCTTGATTCCTATAGTTCTTTACGCATTAACGATTGGGCCCTTAAATGGGCGCGCATGGAACAGCAAGGATGGCATGATGGAAATATTCGAGACAGCAGCTGCTCAGATGGTGCTTCTCTTCGCGATGATTGCAGTTGGTTTCGGCTGCCGTAAGAAGGGCGTGATGACCGACGAATTTGACGCCAAGCTTTCTTTCCTGGTGCTGAACGTTACTATGCCTTGCATGATTGTGGCTGCAGTGCTCAACAGCACCGCATTTCCCAGCCTCGATATGGTACTGGAGATTATCGAATGGGGCTCCATCACCTATTTGTTTGTAACGTTGATTGCAATCGTTATTGGGCATTTTGTCTCTTCCGACGATCGCACACGCGGTACGCTTGAATATCTGATGGTGTTCAGCAACGTGTCGGTAATCGGTTTTCCTTTACTGGATGTTATTTTCGGCTCCGAAGCGGTGGTGTACGGCGCCATCTTCAATATTCCCTCCACTCTTGCCACGTGGACTATCGGGGTAATGCTACTTGCGAACAAGAAGGATGGGGAAATGGTTTCCCTGAAGGCACGCTTGAAGAAGTTGGGTATTTCTCTGATAAGCCCCTGTATGATCTCCTGCCTGGTTTCGGTTGTGCTGGTACTCGGCAACGTTACGGATTCTGGTGTTCCGGCGCATACCCTCACCACCATCGGGCAATTCACGCTTCCCGGTGCAATGTTTGTTCTGGGTTCCGCTATCGCTAAAAGCTCTATCCTCGAGGCGTTCAAGAACTGGCGTGCGCTTATTGCCAGCGTAGCGCGCTTGGTGGTTATGCCTCTCGCTTGCTACTTCGTGTTTGGCTTCTTCTTGGATGATCAATTTCTGCTTGGGACCATCGTACTCATCACGGCTATGCCTGCTGCATCGAGTGGCACCATGATGTGCATCGATGCTGATGGCGATGTTGAGAGTATGAGTCAAGGTACCTTCCTTACCACCATTATGTCGATGGGGACGATCCCCACTATGGCGATGCTATTGGTATAGTCGCGTCTCTTTCAAATAGCTCTCTTTTTCTCAATTTGGCTGGATAGACAACTATCCAGCCATCTTTGTTTTCATTTGCTAAAATCTATACGTTTGAACATCGATCAGGAGGATTCATGAAAGCACTCATTCCTGCTGCTGGTTTGGGCAGCCGCTTTCTGCCCGCTACGAAGGCTCAACCCAAGGAAATGCTTCTTGTGGTAGACCGTCCGGTTATCCAATACGTTGTTGAAGAGGGTTTGGCATCCGCCGCCGACGAGGTAATCATCATCAACAGCCATGACAAAAAGTCCATTGAAGAGCACTTCACGCCTAATCCTGCCCTTGAGGCAGAGCTTCGCAGCCGTGGTAAGGACAAGTACGCGGACAAGGTGGCTCATGCGGGTAATCTGAATGTAAGCTACGTATATCAGGACGAGCCCCTGGGCTTGGGCCACGCGGTTCACTGTGCAGCCGACCGTATCGAGGGTGAGCCCTTCTTTGTGCTTTTGGGAGACGTGCTTGTTCCCGACAATCAAATGCTCATTAAAATGAAGGAAGTCTCTGACGCTCATAATGGCGCAAGCGTTATTGCGGTCCTTCCCGTTGCCAAGGAAGAAGTGGATCGCTTCGGTGTCATTGCGGGAGACGCATTGAGCGATGAAGTATGGAAAGTGTCTTCGCTCGTCGAGAAGCCTGCAGTTGAAGAAGCTCCCTCTAACTTGGCTGTGTTTGGCCGTTATCTTCTTTCCCCGCGTGTTATGGAGTTGCTAGCAGAAGTTAAGCCTGGTGCTGGTGGAGAGATCCAGCTCACCGATGCGCTTGATGCGGTGCTTAAAGAAGAAGAAATGTATGCCCTGGTTATCGATCCGGAGGACGGCTATGACACGGGTACCATCGAAAGCTGGCTCGACACCAACAACCGTCTTTACAAGAAGCTGCACGGATAAATTTAATAGGTGTTTTTAACGAAAAGCCGCCTTTGGGCGGCTTTTTTATTATGAAAGACAGATTCGCAGGTGCCAAACTGCGTGAATAACTTGCGTAGGTGGGCGAATTAGGATAAAAAACTCCAGAAAAGAGGAGGGGCCTGCGAGAGGGGATCTCGTCAGGCCCACAAGGAGGGAGTTTCGGTGCCTATTATTTGGGGATCTAGCACCGACTGCTTTTTGGGGAAAAGCAGTTGCAAATTGGGAGGGGACCACATTTGCTGATTCGAATAATAGGATCTCTGACCTAAATTGCCAACCCTTTATGAATGATTTCCACGGTGAACGTGCAAAAAAGGCACCTTGAACGGGTTCAAGCGCTATTTCTCCTCATTTTCTTCATTTTATTGAATAAAGAGGGGCGGTTTTCTTGGCGATGCAGATTGAGCGCAGAGGAGATATTCCCGATTCCATACAAATATAGAAATCTGTGTGTTTCTGGAAGCATTGAGGGCGTAAATGCGTTAGTGGGTACCTGGTTGGCCACAACGCTTGTCGTAACCCTATATAATGAGTTGATTACTTTACCACAGTTGCAATGAAAGGGATGCTATGCCTGATATTCAAATGCGTTTCAACAAGGATATGCTTGTCCTTTCGACTCCGCTTGATTACCAACTTGCTTCTCAGGGTTTTGAACCTTCTGATCGTGAATATGTGGTTTTGTGCGAGCCTGAACTTATCGAAGAGGCTTTTAAGCTCGAGAAATCTATCGACGTGCCTTGCTTTGTCACCCCCACAGAGGGAATCACTGAAGCGCGTCTTGCATATGCTCGTTTCGAGGGGCGCTCTGACGATATGGCGCGCATCGCCTATGAAACCGCAGCCCAGTTCTCTCCGCAGCATCTTATTGCGGCAATTGGCCCTACCGGCTTGCCGCTCGACCCAACTTCTGCCGTTTCGCTTAAGCAGTCGAAGAAGCAGTATCACGATGCCGTCCTGGCGTTAATCGAGCATCCTTTTGATGCGCTGTATTTCACGGGTTTCAAGAGCCTCGATGATGCTCAGTGTGCGCTTATGGGTGCTCGTGCGGTATACGATGGTCCTGTGTTGATCAGCTTGGTGCCAAATGAGGAAGGCATGTTTCCTGGTGGGCGTACGCTTTCTGAAGGCGTTGCCTTGTGCGACGAGTATGGGGCTGACGTTATCGGCGTAGTTTCTGATGCACCTGCGCGTGTTTTGGTTGGCTTCGCCAAAGAAATGGCTTCGGTTACCGACAAGCCTCTGCTCGTTGATGTTTCGGTCCGTCGCAAAGATAGGCGCCAGTTTGAGCCCACCGATAAAAATCCGTACCCCACTGCCGATGCAGTAGTAGAGCTTGCGGTGCGCCTTCGTGCCCAGGGGGTTCAATTCCTTCGAGCATCGGGTGCCGCTACCCCAGCTTACACGGGTGCTCTGCTTGCAACGGTTGGTGGCAGCGATGTTGTGGTGCCGCAGTAGCGTCTCCGCGTCTGCGTAACTGCTGTAGAAAGAGGAAAGCGTGGCACGAGAAAAAAGCCCCGACTATGGTGTGCTTCAGGAATTTATCGACAGACTCTTTGACGGTCGCGAAGATTATATGAGGCTGGAAGTGGTGTTGGAGGGTGAGGCATACGGGCTTAACGGCGAGCTCATGGAGGTTCTTAACCTTCTGCCTCCTGGTCTCTATACCCGAGATCGTCTTTGCAGCCAGATCAATTCGTCGCTCTCTTCTCACGGATGGGGCTACGTGTACGGTGCGGTTCATTAGGCATTCGCCCCGAGGTTGATCTGTGAACAAAGGTTGGCCTCGGGGTTTCGCGTTTCTGGAAGAAGCGGGTTTTCGAGGCAAATGCTGGCGAAGTCAGCGAATTTTGGCATAGAAAAACCGACCCCGCTAATTGGATGAACCCACCTAGCTAGGTGGGTGCCCGCAGCTTGGTTCCTGGCTTTCGCATCAACAGATACGAATCTCCATTCCGCACGCAATCTGAGGCTCCCAATTAAATGTCATCGGTCCATCGCAGACACGGGATCGGCTAACTTCAGTATAGGTATATCGTGCAAAAGAAAAAGTCTTGACACACAACGTGTTGCAATGTTTAGAAGCCCGCAATGGCCACCAAAATCAGAGGAATGCTCAGTGACAAGGAATGTAGTTATATTCAGCTCCTACGATCAGGCTCTTTCATATAGAAAGCAGCTCGCCGCTAAGGGCTCTGGCGCTTGTTTCGGCGTTACCGCAACCACGTTCGCCGCATGGCTTGCTGATGCTTGGGAATTGTATGGTGATGGTCGTGGGCTGATTTCTTCGCTTGATCGTTCTTTCGCCGTTCGCTTTTTGCTCGAGCACTCTTCCGAAACTGGGTCTCTCGAGCTTACGGACGGTGGCATTGCTCTTGTGTGCCGTTTCTTTTCCGAGGCAATTGGTCTTGATGCTCTTGAAGCTGCTGTTGTCGATCCTCCGGCTTCACTCTCGGCTCAAGAGCGTGAAATCCTTGGCTTGGTGGAGCCGTATCGTGCCGCCCTTTTGCAGCGCGGCTTCGTTGAAGAGGGTGATGCCCTCAATGCACTCTTGGGCATAAATTGGGACATTTCCTTTACGCTGGCTGAAGGGGTGGAATTGCCCCCATGCTTTGCCCAGTTCGCCGAAAAGGCGGGAATACCTTGCTCCATTCTTGGCGGCGGGACTGAGTGCATTACCGGTTTGCCGGAAGGCGTGCTGCCCCAGTTCCTTTTTGCTTCAGGCCCCTCTGCGGAAAATGCGCTTATATCCAGCTATGTGCGCCAGGCCTGCGAAGCTCTGTCCTTCAAGGGAAGGGCGGGGAGTGTTTTGGTGGTTACCTCGCGCCCCCATTCCGTGTATGCAACGCTGTCCGAAGCGCTTTCCGCCCGCGGATGCGAATGCGTGCTTCAAGCTCGAAAGCCTTTTGCAGAGACGCATTTTGGTCGCGCCTACATGGCAATCCGTGAGTTTATTCTCGATGATCGCCACGATCCACGAGCCTTGATGGATTTTGCGTCATCTCCTTTTTCTGGCATTTCCGTTCAGGCTGCCGCCAAAATCGACGCTTCGGTTCGTGGCGATAGAACCCTTTCCTTTGAAGAGCTTCAGGCAATGATGCATTTGGTCACCGAAACTTATGATCTGTTCGAGGAATTGGTTTCCGATGCCGATGCATCGCTTTTGCTTGATAGATTTATCGATCTGTCTGAAGAGCTGCGTGGACTTGATGTTGCTTCTATTTTCGAGCAGCAGATCGCTATTATGGCATTGCGTGGTGTGTACGAGGCTGCCCGTCGTTGGGAGGTGGGGCCCGAGGCATTCACGTTTGCACTGCCTTCGCTTTCTGTCGACGTTTCACGTACGTGTGGGTCTGGCTCCAATAGGGTTGTGGTGCTAGATGTATCGCAAGCCTCTTCGCTTTCCGCGCAGAGTCGCTTTGACGTTGTTGTTCATTGCGATTTGGACGCACGTTACGTTTCCGCTAGCGAATCGCATAATGCGTTGGTTACGCTTGAAGACAAGCTTGGCATTCAGGTGCCCCGTCATGCTCTGCAGGATGCACGTCTCGCTTTTGAGCGCGTGAAGAGGTGCGCAATAAAGTACTTTGCCTGCGAGCGCGTTCTGAATGCTGGTGGCGACGAAGATGTATATCCTTCTTTTGTGCTCGATGAGTTCTGCGAATGCTTGCGAGAAGGAGACGAAGAGCTTGACGGTTTTGGAGTGCCTCAGCACTTGCATGATTTTGTCGCCACACGCGATGAGGGTGGTTCGCGTGACACCTATGCGGCAAATTATCAGGCAGGAGGGGAAGAGCCCGACTCTATTGTGATACCTGGTTTTGCGCCAGGCATCGTTGGCGAATCTTCTAAGCCGCTTCTTTCCCTGTTCCGAGCGCCCGACGATCCCGGCGCCGTTGTGCTTTCTCCTTCCGCGATAGAGGAATACGTGAATTGCCCATATCGCTGGTATACGGCAAGGCGTTTGCGCCCTGAAGCGCCCGACGAACTGTTCGGGCCTTTGGAGCAAGGCGTTTTCGTGCATTCGGTTTGGGAATCGTTCTACCGTTGTCTGGAGCAAGATATCTCCGCCAAACGCGTTACTCCTGGAAATCTGGAACAGGCTCAACTTTGTTTGGGTCGCGTATTCGATGAAGAGCTTGCCAAGCAGGTACAAGCTGAAGGTGTGCGCTACCTTCCTCTTTCGTCCGCAGAGCATGCCCAGGCGAATCGATTGAAGCAAACGTTGATTGGCAATCTTAACGTTCAAGCTCGTATGCTGCCCCGGTTTACTCCTTGGCAGTTTGAGCTGTCAATTGAGCCTGACGAAGGCGTTGATTATGCGGGCGTGCGCCTCATGGGCCGCGTTGACAGGGTTGATATCGATGCCGAGCACGGTCATTATGCGGTGATTGACTATAAAGGTGGCGTTTTGGGGCATGATGCGGGGTTCGATCCCGACGAACAGGAGGAGTTCCATATTCCGCCTAAGATCCAGACGCTTGTTTATGCGCAGGCGCTGCGCCGCATTATTGATTCTGCGCGCCCCGTCGGCGCCTTGTACCTGAGCTATAGGGCTCAAGAGCCGGCTGGCTCCATTGCCGGTTCGTTTGATTCGTCCCTGCTTGATGTTACGGGGTTTGCGCGGAGTGCTTGTGGTGTGAACATGAACTTTGAATCGTATCTTGACATGGTCGAACAAGAAGTGGGCAAGCGCATTGCCGATCTTCTGGAAGGCAATATTGCCCCCAATCCTCTCTGCGAATCTTCATGTACGTATTGTCCGGTCCGTTACTGCGAAAAGAGGCTCTCGTGAATCTCGATACTTGCACTCCTGGCCAGCGTCAGATTATCACGACCCTGGATAAGCCGCTTATGGTTTCTGCTGGTGCGGGCAGCGGCAAAACCTTTACGCTAACCCAGCGCATTGCCTACGCGCTTTCAGAGGGCAGCCCTGATGCCTCGCCCTTGCAGAGCATCGACCAGGTTATGGCAATTACCTTTACCAAGAAAGCGGCAGCTGAGCTGAAGTCCCGTATTAAGCGCCAGCTTGCGGGCATGGGCTTGGTCGAAGAGGCGTTGAAGGTCGATGATGCGTGGATTTCCACCATTCATGGAATGTGCTCTCGAGTGCTTCGCGAACACGCTCTTGAGCTTGGTATAGACCCTGCTTTTTCAGTAATCTCGGAAACGGAATCCAAGTGCTATTACGATGAGGCGTTTGATATCGTTATCAAACGGATCCAGGGTGGCAATGACGCGGCATTGAAGAGCTTTGTGGGCTCTCTCGACGTTTATTCTCAGGGCGCGGCCTCGTCCAGTATCGAAGCCTGGGTTCACAAGATCACTTCGCGCGCCCTTGCTTTGCCAGGGGGCTTTGACGCCGTTGTGGTTCCTGAAGTGGAAGGGGATCCTTCTGCGCTCATGCGTCAGATGGTCGAACTGGGGGAGACGTTTGTCTCCTGCCTTGAGGGATTGCCCAAGCAGGGAAAGACTGATGCTAAAAATCATGAAGCGGCAGCAGCGGCCTTGGAAATGGCAAATGAGTACCTTCTGGAGTACGGCGGCTGCACCTCGTTTTCGGATCCTGATTTCGAGGCTGCTCGTTTTGTCGAGGCTTTCTTCTCATTCCCTAAAACCAGCCCCAAATATCGTGTGAAGGAAAGCGATCCTACCTTTTTTGCGGAGTACCGTGACGCTTATGCGTTTGCTGCAGGTCAGGTGGAAGCGGCTTTTTCGGCTTGCGATGTCCAGGCGTTGCTGCGTATAGCTCGTGCTGTCGATGAAGAATATCAGCGCCTGAAGGGTGCTGCGAATATCGACAACGTCGATCTTCTTCGCATGGCATATCATGCGTTGGCTGATTATCCTGAAATTGCCGATGCCTACCGACGCCAGTTTAAGATCATCATGATCGATGAGTTCCAGGATACCGACGAGCTCCAGGTTGCCTTGGTGCGCGCGCTTGCTCAGCCTGGGCTTTCCAACGTGTGCACGGTTGGTGATGCTCAGCAGAGCATCTACCGTTTTCGCGGTGCCGACGTAAACGTCTTTTTCGGCTATCGCGAAAGCCTTGAAGCGGAGTGCTCCGAGGCTCAGTTTGTGAGCCTTCCCGACAATTTCAGAAGTCACGCCGATGTGCTTTCCTTTGTGGACAAGGTATTTTCGCAGCCACAGGTATTTGGCAATCGATTCCTTTCGTTGGCACCTAAGGGAGCAGTGAATAACCAAGAGGATCCGCTCTTTGAGATGCGCCCCCGTGTTTCCATGGCCCTATTTGATTGTAAGGTGGGGGGTCCTGGCCTAGGGGCGGGACGCCTTGCGTGCGCTCGTCGCATTGCCGAGCACTTTGCTGGCTTGCGCGATGACCCAAGCAATCCAGCTTCGCCTTCTGACATGGTTTTGCTTTTGGGAAACATGTCAAATGTTGGTGTATATGCGCAGGCTTTGCGCGATGCGGGCTTTGAGTGCCTGGTTGCCGGGGGGTCTACGTTCTCGAATTCCCAGGAAGTTAAGTTGGTTGCTTCTGTGGTGCGTCTGTTTTCGAGCTGTACCGATAACGAGGCTCTCTACGCGGTGCTCACTTCGCCCCTGTTCGCTTTGGGCGATGACGCCTTGCTTCACTTGGCTACAGGAACCAGCCGTCAGGGCCGTAGGTTTCGCAGGACTCTGGCTGACGGATTTGCTGCCTGGAAGGATGAAAAGGGGCTTACGGGTCTTGCTCCCGAGCAAGAGGACCAAATCGACTTTGCCCACATCTGCCTCGATGCGGCGTTTGATTCGGTTCGCCGCTTCGGTGTGGCGGCAGGGGTACGCACCTTGCTGCGTTCGAGCGGGTGGCTCATTCGCCTTGAAGGCGAGCAGGCTCAGGGTCAGGCCATTGTGGGTAACCTTGGCAAGGCGCTGCGAATGTTGGAGGATGTTGAGGAATTGGGGCTGGGGCTTGCCCGAACGGCGGATCGCTTTGAGAGCGACTTGGCCACGTTGAAGCTTGCCCCTGGAACGCTTTCTGCCAGCAGCTCGAATTTTGTGCGAATAATGACGGTTCATGCGAGCAAAGGTCTTGAATTTCCCCATGTTGCCTTGGCCGATCTACGCCTTTCGGGAAAGGCTGAAAGCTTGGTTGCTGAAAACATTGCGGCATCAACCTATGTTGGGATCGATTCGCCGATGCTGCGTTCGGTTCGCAAAACCATCCAAGGCCTCCATGAGTTTATCGAACAGAGCGATGAGCCAGGGGCCGATATAATGCAGGCGTCAACTTATCAGGATCTGATGCTTTCCCTGAAAGGCTATGTTGCCACGCAGGAGCTGTCCGAGGCCCGCCGTTTGCTGTACGTTGCCCTGACTCGTGCCAGCAAGTCGTTGTTCATCGGTGTGGCGCATTCGGGCAATAAGAACTTTTCATACGAAGGCAAAGGCATTCTTGACGATCTGCATGAGGCGCTTCAGTGGGAAGCTTCGGCAAACGCCCCGATGCAGAAGCTCGATTACGGTGGAAGCGCGCCTATGGATTTTGAGCTGACGGTGCTTGATACCCCTGCCGAACGGGTGGAGCGTGTTGTCGAGGAAGGGAAGCCGTTTACTATCCCTGCGTCCCCCTTGCCACCTGCGCCGTATTGCCAGCCATATCATGCTTCTCGTGAAGAGGTGTTCTCGTACTCTTCGATTGGCGATGCCTCCCATTGGAATCCAGATCCCGATGAAGCAGCCAAGTCGCCTATGTTCGAGGTTGACCAGGCTTTCTTCCAGGAAAACGCCACAGCGCTAGGTACGGCATTTCACCGTTTGGCGCAGCGCTCCATCGCTCAATTCGACGGGTTCGAGCTGAAGCGTCCCACAGCCGAGGTGGTTGCTGCCCAGGTGCGCGCTCAGGGGTTAACCTCATCGCAGGAGTTGCGACTGGGTGTTGCACTCGATAGGTGGTTTGCAAGCGATATCGCTCGTGCGTTGGTGGCCAAGGGCGTCCCTCAGGCCGAAGTGCCTTTCATGGTGTGTTTGGGCGTGGCATCGAATGCGGTATACCTGGAAGGCGAAATCGATGCGGTTTCGTTTGATGAGGATGGTTCTGCCTTCTTGGTTGATTACAAGACGGGGGGCTCGCCCGACGAACCTGCCGCACGGGTGTTCGGTAAACATCTTCTTCAAGCTCAATGCTATGCGCTGGCGCTTATGGCCCAGGGAAGTCCTCGGGTTACGGCTACGTTTGTCCGCGTGGAGCAGGAAAGCGTCGCAGATGCATCTCAGCCGCAAACGGTGGAATATACCTTTACGGAGCAGGATAGGGAAGTGCTGGAACAGGCTGTTCTTTCAGCCTACGCGCAAAGTCTTTCTGCGTGATCGGTATGGGGTTTGGTTCGCTGGGCGCGGTTCTTCCAGCGCCCGTGTTAAGGTCAACTCATGGACACACTTTTCACAGACATAGAAAACAGCAAACGTGCAGCAAATGCTCCTTTGGCAGTGCGTATGCGTCCGCAAACGCTCGACGACCTTATCGGTCAAGAAGATGCGTTAGGCAAAGGAACATGGCTGCGTAGCGCTATCGAAGCTGACACGCTTTCCTCCGTTATCCTGTATGGCCCTGCTGGAACGGGGAAAACATCCATTGCCCACGTTATAGCCGAGACCACCCACGCCCATTTTGTTGAGGTTTCGGCTATTGGTGGCACGGTTGCCGATCTGCGCCGCGAGATCTCAGATGCTGACAAGCGTCTGATAAATCGAGGCATTCGCACCATTCTATTTGTTGATGAGATTCATCGCTTCAATCGCGCGCAACAAGATGCCTTGCTTCATGCGGTTGAAGACGGTGTGGTGGTTTTGATTGGGGCCACAACGGAAAACCCCTTTTTTGAAGTGAATTCGGCCTTGATATCCCGATCGCGCATTGTCGAGCTCCATAGGCTCAGCGATGATGCTCTTTCCGCCATTTTGGACCATGCTTTGGAAAGCAGCCGAGGCTTGAGGGGAGATTTCTCGCTTGATGAAGATGCCCGCAAAGCATTGCTGCTTTTGGCCGGCGGCGATGCGCGCAGTTGCCTGAACACCTTATCGCTTGCCTCCGACTTGGCTCGTGCTCAAAAAGCCCAGGTTATCACCGAGGAAATGGTGCGTACGGCGGTTCCTCACCGCACACTTCCCTACGACAAGAAGCAGGACATGCACTACGACGTGATATCGGCGTTTATCAAGTCGATGCGTGGTTCTGACCCTGATGCGGCTTTGTATTGGCTTGCCCGGATGATCGATGGTGGGGAAGACCCGAAGTTCATTGCTCGTCGCATTTTCATTTCGGCGTCTGAGGACATTGGCAATGCCGATCCGCAAGCGCTTCTGGTTGCCGAAGCGTGCTTTAAAGCTGTTGAGGTTATCGGTATGCCCGAATGCCGCATCAATTTGGCTCAGGCGGCAGTGTATATGGCTTTAGCCCCGAAATCTTGCTCCGCCTACGCCGGCATCGGCAAAGCGCTCGACGAGGTGCGCAACGGCCCGCTTCGTCCTGTGCCTGACTACTTGCGTGACCGCCATCGTCCAGGATCCGAGGAATACGGTGAGTATCTGTATCCCCATAGTTACGCCGAGGGCTACGTTAAGCAGCGGTATCTCCCCGAAGGCCTGGAACGTGGGGCGTTTTTCACGCCTGGGGAACGAGGTTGGGAGAGGTATCGCGTTGACGCCCCTCTATCCGATAGAATGTAATCTGCACATGCGAATTTTATGTTCCTGACCAGAGGAGGAAAGATGGAAATCTTCGAATCGCTGATTCCTGTGGGAATCGTGCTGCTGTGTATTGCCGGCGTTGTTGCGCTGGGTGCTATGGCGTACCTTTTCATCACCCTTACGAAATCTATGAAGGAAACGTTTGAAAAAGTAGATCCTTTGGTCGTGGAGGCTAAGGAAGCGCTCGACACGGCAAAGCCCGCTCTTGAGCGCATCGATCCGTTGATGGAGCGCATCACTCTTACGGTTGATGCTGCAAATCTTGAGATCATGCGGGTAGATCAGATCTTGGAAGACGTGAACACCATCACGGGTAATGTCTCCAAGGCAACTGAATCTCTCGACAACATTACTTCACTCCCTTTGGACGCTCTCTCCAACGTGACCAGCCGTCTTCGCAGCCGCATCGCTCCGCTGGGCGCTAAGGCGGAAGATTCTCGCGTTGGTGCTGTTGCGCAGGTGGTCGATCAGAAGCTCGACAGCGTTGAGGCGTGCGTGTCAGGCGCCCAGGCTCGTGCCGATGTGAAGCGCGCCGAAGCAGCTGAAGCCGTTGCCGCTCGCGAAGAGGCGCAGGCGCAGACGAATGAGATGTCCTCCAGCCTGAAGGACGCTTTCTCTGTTCAAATCTCTCGCGATTCCGAATCCGCTCAAAACTAATAGGAGTGCTTAACCAATTATGACGAACAGCGATACTCATCTCACAGATAGCGAGTTTCGCAAAGAAGAATTGAAAACGGTAAAATCGCGTCGCCGCTTGTACACGAGCACCTTCATTATCGTGTTGTTTGCCCTTTTGTATTTGCTTGGGCAGGCGCTCAACATTTTGGCCACTCCCGTGGCCATTGTTGTTTGGACGACCATCATCGTTTTCTGTTTGAGGGGCCCAGTTAACTGTCTGGAAAGAAAAGGCATTGGCCGCCTGTGGGGAACATGTGTGGCTTATATCCTTATGGGTGTGGTGGTAACGGCGCTCAGCTGGATGCTTTTTTCGCCTATGTTTGGCGTGGGCGAACAGTTCACTGCGTTGCTTCAAACCTTTGCTGACCAAGTTTCACAGGTGCGCAACGTCTGGAATGATGTGTATTCGCAGTACGCCTATATCCTTCAAGATGAGCGTATCTCCAATTGGATGAATGATGCTTTCTCGTCGGTGGGAACCTGGTTTTCCGGGATGGCCTCTGCTAGCGCGGAGGGCATGGTTTCGGTTGGCTCCGGCGTTGCCATCTCTGCCATGGTTATTGGTTTTTCACTGGTGGTAGCGTTTTGGGTCCTTATGGAACTGCCTGCATTGGGCGCTGAAATCAAGCGAGTGTTCGGTCCTCGTTTCCAAGAGGATTTAGACATCATCTATCTCACGGGTACACGCGTTATGGGTGGCTACATCAAGGGCACGTTGGTCCAATGCATGCTTATCGGTGTCTGTTGTGGAATAGGTTTTGCCGTTATGGGCATTCCCAGTGCGGCGGCTTTGGGTGTTATCACTGGTCTGCTGAACATCATTCCTGTTGTGGGCCCGTGGCTAGGTGGCGGCATGGCGGCAATCGTGGGCGTCTTCTCAAGCCCCCTTATTGCTGTTGTCGCTTTGGTGTACACCATCGCTGTGCAGCAATTCATCTACACCTTTATTTCCCCGAAAATTATGGGTAATTCAGTGGATATCCATCCTGCGTTGGTCATTATGGCTTTGATGGTGGGTTCTGCTTTGGGTTTTGCCGTTGGGGGCTTTGTTGGCAACATCGTGGGCATGCTTGCTTCCATTCCCGCAGTTGCTGCTATCAAATCGCTTTTTGTGTACTACTTCGAAAAGCGCACGGGTCGCGTTATCGTTTCGCCCGATGGCGTTATCTTCAAGGGGGACCCTTCGGGCGAAGAGGCGAATCCCGTTGCCGATGCCACTGGTGAGTTTTCTGCGACGCTGGTTACTTCGCGTGGGGCAAAGCACGGAAAATGATAGAATCTGCATTTGGCAAATTGCAAAAACGATGAACACTTCGAAGAGGAACAATATCGTATGAACTATATGACTACCGCCGAAATTCGCGAGAAGTACCTGGCGTTCTTCGAGGAAAAGGGCTGCAAGCGTATGCCTTCTTCTTCCCTGATCCCCGACGATCCATCGCTGCTGCTTACTAGCGCTGGCATGGTTCAGTTCAAGCCCTACTTCCTTCATCAGAAGGAGCTTGATAGCCAATACATTGGTACCACCACTGTTCAGAAGTGCGTACGCACCAATGACATCGACAACATTGGTGATGCCCGCCATCTAAGCTTCTTTGAAATGCTGGGCAACTTCAGCTTTGGTAAGTACTTCAAAAACGAAATGTGTGCTTGGGCATACGAATTCTCTACCGAGGTATTGGGGCTTCCTGCTGAAAAGCTCTACTTTACTGTTTTCGAGAACGACGATGAGACTATTGAGATCTGGAAGAGCCTTGGTGTTCCAGAAGATCATATTTCCAAGTTGGGTGAAGAAGATAACTTCTGGCGCGCTGGTCCTACTGGCCCCTGTGGCCCCTGCTCTGAGATCTATTTCGATCAGGGTCCCGATGTAGGATGCGGCAGCCCTGATTGCAAGCCTGGCTGCGACTGCGATCGCTACCTTGAGTTCTGGAACTGCGTGTTCACCCAGTATGACGGGCAAGAGGATGGCACCCTTGCTCCGCTCCAGACGAAGAACATCGATACTGGTATGGGTCTTGAGCGTATCGCCGCAATCATGCAGGGCGTAACCAACAACTACGATACCGATATCCTTCGTAGCCTGGTTGGCGTTGGCGAAGAGCTTTCTGGCAAGGAATACCGCCAGGAAGTTGAAACCGACGTATGTCTTCGCATCATCGCTGACCACAGCCGTTCTATCACGTTTATGATCGCCGATGGCATTCTTCCCTCCAACGAGGGTCGCGGCTATGTTCTGCGTCGTTTGCTTCGTCGCGCGGTTATGAAGGGCCATTCCCTTGGCATCGAAGGTGCTTTCCTTGCCAACTACGTCAACAAGATCATCGAGCTTATGGGCAACGTGTATCCCGAGCTCGTCGAGAACGAAGAGCTTATCAAGCGCGTTGTTCTCTCCGAAGAAGAGCGCTTTGGCGCAACGCTTCGTCAGGGTCAGGCTTACCTCGACGATGCCCTTTCCAAGATGGAAGGCACCGTGCTTTCCGGCTCTACCGCCTTTGTCCTGCATGACACCTACGGTTTTCCCGTCGAGGTAACCACGGAAATCTGCGAAGAACGTGGTTATTCCATCGATGAAGAGGAATTTGCTCGCTGCATGGAAGAGCAGCGCAATCGCGCTCGCGCTGCAAACGTTAAGGATGCCGAAGCCGCATGGAGCACCTACGGCGGCGTTCATGCCGATCTCTTGAAGGAGCTTGGTGCAACCGAGTTCGTTGGCTATGAGCGCCTTTCCGCTGATGCTAAGGTTTGCGCGATTGTGCGCAACGGCGAACGCGTTGATTCCCTCGCTGCTGGCGAGCAGGGTGAAATTGTGCTTAACGTTACCCCGTTCTACGCTGAAATGGGCGGCGAGGTTGGCGATACCGGCACCATCACCGCTGATGGTGCGGAGCTTCAGGTAATCGATACCAAGGCGCCGGAAAAAGGCCTGGTATGCCATGTTGCCACCGTTGCTTCTGGAACACTTGCAGTTGGCATGGCGGTTTCTGCGCAGGTTGACGCTAAGCGTCGTGCCTGCATTGCGCGCAACCATACGTGCACTCATATCTTGCATGCTGCTCTTCGCCAGGTTCTTGGCGCTCACGTTAAGCAGGCAGGTAGCTATGTTGGCCCTGATCGTCTTCGCTTCGACTTCACTCACTTCGAGTCGGTTACACCCGAACAGCTGAAGCAGGTTGAAGAGCTCGCCAACAGCGTTATCATGTCCGCTACCGCAACGAACATCTTTGAAACCTCCCTTGCCAAGGCTCGCGAAGAGGGCGTTACTGCTCTGTTCGGTGAGAAGTATGGCGATGTGGTTCGCGTTGTTAAGGTAGGCGATTTCTCCAGCGAGCTGTGCGGCGGTTGTCATGTTGCCAACACTGCTGAAATCGGTTTGGTGAAGATCGTTTCCGAAAGCAGTGTCGGTGCAAACCTTCGCCGCATCGAGGCTTTCACCTCTTATGATGCTCTGGCTTATCTCAACGGTTTCGAGCATCAGATGAAGGAGCTTTCCGCTACTTTGCGTGTTCCCACGTCCGATGTTCAGGCTCGCGTTGAAGCAAACATCAAGCAGCTGCGTGACCTTAATGCTAAGCGCAAGGCGAATAAGGCTGCTGCCGCTACAGGCGAGATTCCCGAGGCTCTCGATCGCTTCACCGTTGGTTCTGACTATCCGGTATTTATCTACCGCAAGGACGGCATCGATGCTGGCGGTATGCGCAACTTCTGGGATATCGTACGTTCTCGCCTTCCTGAAGCAGGCGCTTGCGTACTGGCTTCCGACAATCAGGGCACGCCTATCTTGCTTGCTGCCGGTACCGACGAAGCAGTTGAAAAGGGCTTCAATGCTGGCGCAGTAATCAAGCAGATTTCCCGCGAGATCAAAGGCGGCGGCGGTGGCAAGCCCACCATGGCACAAGCTGGTGGCAAGGATGCTTCCGGCATCGATGCTGCGCTTGATGCTGCTCGCAAGCTGTTCGCATAAACTACGTAACGGAATGGAGGAACGCACACGTGAGAATCATGGCTCTTGATATCGGCAAGGTTCGTTGCGGCATTGCCATCAGCGACCCACAAGAAAAGATAGCCACTCCGTTGTGCGTTCTTCCCACCGAAGAAGTTCGCGCCAACGCGCCAAGCTTTCGCCGCTTATGCGAAGATTGGGAACCTGAGCTGATCGTATCTGGCTTGCCTCTTACTATGGGTGGTGCCAAAGGACCGCAAGCCCAGTCTATCCGCGAGGTTGCCCAGCAGGTTGCTTCTAAGCTTGGTCTTCCGTTGGAGTTTTCCGATGAAAGGCTTAGCTCCTCAGAGGCAAAACGCTCTTTGCGCGAGCAAGGCTTTTCTGAAAAGGAAATGCGCGGTAAGGTGGATATGATCGCTGCATCGTTGTTTCTCCAGTCGTGGCTTGACAAGCGCGCGGCTGGTTCTTTGAAAGGTGAGGCTAATGAGTCCTAGGAAGGTTACGTATTCCCGCAAGTCCACGCATGCTGCCCGTGCTGCTCATGCGAGGGGCGAAAAGGAATTCCGTACATATGACACTTCGGCGATTCGCCCGAAGAAGTCTAAAGCGCCGCTCATAGCCTTAATTGCCGCTGTTGCGGTTGTGGTGGTTATCATAGTGGCGCTCTTCGTGAACACCAGCTGCGCGGAAGCTGCTAACGACCATCTGGCTCCCGATGGACAGCAGGTCACAGTACAGATTGCCGAAGGTTCTACATTGCCCGTTATCGCAGACAACCTCTACGATGCGGGCCTTGTCATTCGTAAGGGTGAATTCACCGCCGCTGTTAATGCCAAAGGTGCTGCCTCTTCGCTGAAGCCGGGAGTGTATTCATTCGAGGGCGGCATGAGCAACGATGAATTGGTTGATGCGCTTGTTGCCGGGCCAACCGCCAACGCAACAAATTTGGTTGTTCCCGAAGGGGCCACGCTTGATTCGGTGGCTAAAGCAGTGGAAAAAGCCTATAACGGCTCTATTACCGCCGATCAGTTCAAATCAGCAGCCTCAGACGCTTCTCGGTACGCAAAGGAATACACGTTTTTAACCGATGCTGGCAAGAATTCTCTCGAGGGGTTCTTGTTCCCTAAGACTTACGAGTTGATTGTTAACGCATCTGCCGAAGACGTTGTTCGCCAAATGTTGGATCAGTATCGGTCTGAGGTTTCCTCTCTTGATTATTCCTATCCGCGTAGCAAGGATATGTCTAACTACGATGCGCTGATCCTTGCTTCTATCGTGGAAAAGGAAGCAACCAGCGACACGCGCACCAAAGTTGCAGCTGTTTTTTATAATCGTTTGGGTAATTCTGGTGATCCGTCGTACGGCACGCTGGGCAGCGACGCTACCACTGCTTATGAAGTGGGCGACAACCTCGATACGTATAACTGGTCCACTAAGAGTCCGTACAACACCCGTGTAACCAAGGGCTTGCCTCCTACGCCGATTTGCAGCCCGAGTATCGATTCGTTGCGTGCGGTGCTTTCCCCCGAACGCAACTTCGACGACTATTACTTCTTCTCTTTCTGGACCAACGATCAGGGCGGGGTAGATTACTTCTTCGATAAAACCTACGAAGAACACCAGAAGACCATCGCGGATCATTCGTAGGCTGTATTGAGGTAGAGATGTCTCTTATCCAACCCGACCGCTATTTTTCGCGAACGAGTGCTATTAACGTTGAATGGGATATCGTCGGCAAAGGTTTTACGCATGTGCTGCTCGACATAGACAACACCATTCTTTCTCGTGCCGATCATCAGGTGCCTGTCGATGTGCGTCAGTGGTTGGCACGCGTTCGCGCTGCTGGCGTGAAGATGTGCTTTCTTTCGAATAATTTTCACGGTAATGTGTTCGAACTTGCCCGCGAACTCGATCTTCCTATTGTGGCAAAGGCGCTCAAGCCCCTTCCTCATGGATTCATTATGGCGCGCAATAAGATTGGTGGTACGCGTAAAAGCACTTTGATGATTGGCGATCAGCTTTCAACCGATGTTATCGGCGCGCATCTTGCTGGCATGAAAGCCTATTTGGTGTGCCCTTTGGTTGAAGAAGACCTAAAACACACCATGTTCGTGCGTTCCATCGAACGTGCTTTCATATCCGACAAAGAACCAGAGGGGGCAAGCGCGTGCGAAATCTTACATTCCTAGCGGCGCCCGCTGCAAAGCTTGCCGCTGCTTCATTTCGTCGCGCTTTCATGGAGAAAACCGCTTCGTGGAGTGTGGCAATCGAAGAGTGCCGTACGCGTAGCGGAGCTGCGGCTTTGCTTTCAGCCAAGAAAAGCCATGCGTTCGTGGTTTCTGCTCCATTTCGTCGGGCGGCGTTTGAGGCGGGTAAGGTTCAGGGCGCATCGGCACGTTTGGCGCAAGGCGCCGATATTCTCTATCGTGGCGGGAAGAACACCCTTGCAGTTAGCCAGTATGCCCGTGTTGCCATTGATGAAATGGAGCGGCTCTTCCTTCCTTTGTACGGTGCGAATGCCGTTGTTTTGGGGTCGGGTAGTGCTGCCCTCGATGTGGTGTATGAATGTGCGCGTGCGGGCGTGAACGAGATCACCCTGTTGGGATCAGAAAAAGAGCGCACGCGCAATAACCTGCTTGCCTTCCTCGAGGCGTTTGGCAAGGAACGCACCCAGATCATCGATACTGAGCAAAAGCGTGTTGGCCACCTTTCCGCTAATCGTGCCTACGATAACGCCTCGTTCCTGTTTGGAACCGTTGCGGCGGCTTCCCGCATTGCTGCGGCTGATATTGTGTTCTGTACCGAGGACTTCAGCCGGGCTGGCATCGTCTTCGAGCCGGGTCATATCGTGTGCGACCTTTGCGGAGAAAGCGCATGTTACGCCGATGCGGCAAATGCTGCAGGTTGTGATTTTCTATCAGCGTCATCGGCGATGGCGGCGTGGGGTGCGGAATGCGCAGAGCTGCTCGTAGAATTCGGTCGTGCTGAGCTGTAACACGTTCGAAACCTTAAGCACTTTATTTCGATGGAGTAATGGCAGTTTTGCTAAAATCATGTTTGATTTATCTAACATCGAATAAGGAATTCAGCATGGAATACATAACAGCAGGTGAAAGCCATGGCCCTGTTCTTACGGCTATAGTTTCGGGCGTTCCTGCAGGATTGATTATTTCCGAAAAGGCAATCAACTCCGATCTTGCTCGTAGGCAGAGCGGCTACGGCCGCGGTGGCAGGCAGGCAATCGAAAAGGACAAGGTTTCAGTAACTTCTGGTGTTCGCTTTGGTCACACTATTGGTTCGCCAGTAACGCTGTCTGTTGCGAACCGCGATTGGTCGAATTGGACCGAGCGCATGTCTGTATTCGGTGAGCCGCCTCAAGATTTGGTTCGTGAGGTAACTCCTCGCCCCGGTCATGCCGATTTGCTGGGTGTTTTGAAGAACGACATGGACGACTGTCGCAATATTCTCGAGCGTTCCAGTGCTCGCGAAACCACCATGCGTGTTGCTGCTGCCGGCATCGCTCGTGAGTTCTTGGCCGAACTTGGTGTTGAGGTCTATTCCTATGTGGTGTCTATTGGCGATGAGGTCATGGAGGAAGAAGACCCTATGGCTGCCGCTACCACCTACACCCCGCTCGACATCGAGATGAGTGAGGTCCGTTGTCCCAGCATCGAAGCTTCTGAGCGCATGATGGATGCCATCGACAAGGCCAAGGAGGCGGGAGACACCCTGGGCGGCGTGTTCCGTGTTGTGGTAACCGGTCTTCTTCCTGCAGTTGGTGGGTACGAAACGCCAACCGATCGTCTTACTTCGAAACTTGGCGGTGCATTGTTTTCCATTCCCGCCATCAAAGGAGTCGAATTCGGCATCGGCTTTGAAACCACGCGCCGGTCAGGCAGCCAGGTGCATGACGAGATACTTCTTGATGAATCGGAAGGGTTTGTGCGCGCGTCTAACAATGCGGGTGGACTGGAAGGTGGCATGACCACGGGTATGCCTCTGGTGGTTACGGTCGGAATGAAGCCCATCGCCACGCTTACCACGCCGCTTAACACCGTTAACCTCGACACGCTTGAAGTGGCTGAAGCATCGAAGGAACGTAGCGATACCTGTGCCGTTCCGGCTGCTGCCGTTGTTGCGGAATCCGAGGTTGCAATGGTGCTTGCTGATGCTTATCTGAAGAAGTTCGGCTGTGACAATATGACCGATATCAAGCAGAACATCGCTTCGTACAAAGAGCGTATTAAAACGATGTCCCGTTAAAACGCTACGAATTACGAGGAGCTTTTTTATGACCACAAATCACCCTAAGCATGCAGGCAGGTTCTACCTTGCTAAGCCGGTGTTCTTCATCGGTTTCATGGGAGCGGGCAAAACCAGTATTTCTCAGCAGATCGCGGTAACGTGCGGCGTCGCATCTATCGATGCCGACGAATACCTTGAGCTTCGTGAAGACCGCATCATCGCCGATATTTTTGCCGAAGACGGTGAAGAGGCGTTCCGCGATATCGAAACCGATGTTTTGCGCGACCTGGCAAAGCGTTCTCCGCGTCTTATCGGTTGCGGCGGCGGTGTTGTTACCAAGCGTCCCGTTAACGCCCAAATCATGAAAGAGGCGGGTTATGTGGTGTATTTGAAGGTTTCTGCCGACGGTGCCGCTGCCCGTATCCCTAACACCGATTCCCGTCCTATGTTCAAAAACCTTGAAACTGCGCGCAAAACCATTGTCGAGCGTGAGCCTCAGTATGAAGCTGCCGCCAACGTTTCGGTGGACACCGAAGGCCGCACTATTCGCGAGGTTGCAGACGAGGTGGTCGAGCTGTTGCTCGATGCTGGCGTGCTGGTGAAGAGGGATTAGCGCATGGCCCGCATTGTTGTGGAGATCCCTGGTGAGCGTACCTATGATGTGGTTGTTTCGGCTGGGCAGATTGATCGACTTGGCGCCGAGATGCGTGCCTTCGACAGCAATCAGAAAGCACTGATTATCACCGACACGGAGGTGGCTACTCGCTACCTTGATCCCGCTAAAGCATCCCTTAAACAGGTTGGCTATCAGGTTTCTGTTATCACGGTGCCAGCAGGGGAGTCGGCAAAATCGGTCGAATGTGCTTCGGAGATTTGGCATGCCATGGTTGAATGCGGCTTGAACCGCGATTCCGTGGTGGTCGCTTTAGGCGGCGGTGTTGTGGGCGATCTGGCTGGCTTTACCGGCTCTACGTTCATGCGCGGCCTTCGCATTGTTCAGGTTCCCACCACCTTGCTTTCCATGGTTGATTCTTCGGTGGGCGGGAAAACGGCTATCAACCTTGAGTCGGGGAAAAACCTGGTGGGCACCTTTTGCCAGCCTTCGTTGGTTTGCGCTGATGTTGCCACGCTTGCCACGCTTCCCGAAAGGGAATGGGCTTGTGGATGCGGTGAAATAGCCAAGTCCGCCGTTGTTGATTCAGAGGATTTTTTCTTTTGGCTGTACGGTCATACCGACCAGCTTGCCGCCCGTGAGCCGGAAACGGTCAAGGAAGCGGTACAGCGTTGTATCGTGTTCAAAGCATCGGTTGTGGTACGCGATCAGGAAGAAACCAAAGGTGTGCGGGAGTGCCTTAACTATGGACATACGCTTGCCCATGCCATTGAAACGGAGGCGGGCTACGGCGTGTATTCCCATGGTCACGCCGTAGCTCAGGGTATGCGCTTTGCCGCCCGATTAGCAGTGGCTCATCTAGGGGCATCGATGGAATTCGTGCAGACCCAGGATGCTTTGCTTGATTCCCTTGGGTTGCCCGAGCTTCAGCTGAAAGCTGAGCCTGAACGTCTTCTTCATCTTATGAAGGGCGATAAGAAGGTGCGTTCTGGCAAGCTTCGCTTTGTACTTCCTCGCGCTTGCGGTGATTGGGAAGTGTGCGAGCTCGAAGATGGTTTCGTGTTGGAATGTCTTCAGGCTTGGCAGCGAAGCCTCTTGTAGCTTGCAGGAACAGGGCCTTGGACCCTGTTCTTTTCCTCGCCCCATATATCATGCGATACCCTTATAGAGGAGAACATAATGGCACATAACCCCGAACGTCTTTCCCGTCTTCGTGCCGCAATGCGCGAGCAGGGGATAGACGTGCTCTACATCCGTGGGCTTTCGAACATTTCATGGGCTACGGGCTTTGAGCGCGTATTCGATGATGAGCCGGCCCACGCTCTTGTTGTTTCCGCCCATAGCTGCGTGTTGCACACGGATTCCCGCTACTTTGACGCAATGGAGTCCGCTGCTGCCGATACCGATATTGAAGTGGACAATGGCCGCATGGCCCATAGTGCCGTACTTGCCAAAGTGTCAGATTCCGTTGGTGGCGGTAACGTTCGTGTTGGCATCGAGGACTCCATGCCTTTGGCGGAATTTCGCGCTTTGCAGCGTACGTTCGAGGGCAGGGCGGCCGATTTGGTGGAGCTTTCGGGTTTTGTGGAGACGCTTCGCCAAGGTAAAGATGATTCCGAGATAGCGGCAATGCGAAAGGCGCAAAGCATTACCGATGCGGCTTTTGCCAAGATCATCGCATTCATGAAGCCTGGCATGACCGAGCGCGAGGTTCAACTGCAACTGGATCGCTATATGTACGAAGGGGGAGCTGAGGGGTTGGCATTTGGCACCATTGTGGCAACGGGCGCTCATGCCGCATCCCCTCATGCGATTCCCGGCGAAACCAAACTTGCATTGGGCGATGCTGTGGTGATGGACTTCGGCGCGCGTTATGCGGGGTACTGCTCAGACATGACCCGTACGGTGTTCGTTGGAGAGCCGAGCGATGAAGTTCGCCGTGCTTATGGGGCTATCCGTCGTGCCAACGAGGAATGCGAAGCTATGCTGCGTGCCGGTCTTTCTGGTGCCGACGTTCATCAGCATGCTGAAGCGGTTTTGGAGGAAGAGGGCTTTGGCGGCGCCATGGGTCATTCTCTTGGTCACAGTGTGGGGCTTGATATCCACGAAGCGCCCAATCTTTCACCCAAGAACCCGAAAGCGCTTTGTGCGGGTAATGTCGTTACGGTGGAGCCGGGCATTTACCTAACGGGCAAATTCGGTATGCGCCTAGAGGATTTTGGCGTGGTTCGCGAAGCATCGTATGAGGTGTTTACGCAAAGTACCCATGAGATGATTATTATCTCGTAGCATTCTGGGTATAATGTTTAGGTTATTTTTGCAATGGTTCATTTTTGAAGGAGCATAACGTGGCAATCTCTACCGCCGATTTCCGTAATGGCATGTGCATCGAGTACAACAACAAGCTCTGCACGATCGTTGAATTCCAGCATGTTAAGCCTGGCAAGGGCGGTGCATTCGTTCGCACCAAGCTCCGCGACATCAAGACTGGTCGCGTAGTTGACTACACCTTCAACGCCGGCACCAAGTTCGACTCTGTTCGCCTTGAAACCAAGAAGATGCAGTTCCTCTACAGCGATGGCACCGATTTCAACTTCATGGATATGTCTTCCTTTGAGCAGCTTTCCATTCCTGCTGAAACCGTAGGTTCTGCAGCGAACTGGCTGAAGGAAAACGACGAGGCTACCCTCATGTATGCTGGCGACGAGCTTATCAGCATCGAGCCTCCTATGTTCGTTGAGCTTGAGGTTACCGAAACCGAGCCTGGCTTCAAGGGAGACACCGCCACCAACACCACCAAGCCTGCAACGCTTGAAACCGGTGTAACCATTCAGGTTCCCACCTTCGTTGAGATCGGCGACGTTCTTCAGATCGACAGCCGTGATGGCCGCTTTGTTAAGCGCGTCTAGTTCTATGTGTCTTAACTGAAAACTCTACTGGCAACGGGGCGCTACGGCGCCTCGTGCTTTATACTTAATTTTCGTTTTTAACGTGCGTATAGTGCGCGCAACGCGTTTCGAAGAGGAGGTGCGAAACACTTGGGAAAGCTTCAGATCATGGACACCACCATTCGCGACGGCCAGCAGAGCCTCTGGGCAACTCGTATGCCAGTAGGCGATATGCTCCCGATCTTGCCTAAGATGGATCGCGTAGGTTATTGGGCTATCGAGGCTTGGGGCGGTGCGACGTTCGACACCTGCCTGCGCTTCCTCGACGAAAACCCTTGGGATCGCTTGCGCTCTATCAAGTCGAAAACCCCCAACACGCGTCTTTCCATGTTGTCCCGTGGACAGAACCTGGTGGGTTACAAGCATTATTCCAAAGATGTTGTTAACCGCTTCATCGCTGCTGCTCATCGCAATGGCATTGACGTGTTCCGCGTTTTCGACGCGTTGAACGATATCCGCAATGTGGTAGACAATGCTGAGGCCATCAAGGCATGTGGCGGCCACTTCGAAGGCGCTATTTCCTATACGCTTTCTCCGGTTCATACGCTCGATAGCTTCCTTGAATATGGCCAGCAGCTTAAGGATCTTGGTGCTGACTCCATTGCCATCAAGGACATGGCGGGCATGCTTACTCCGTATCGCACCGAGCGCATCGTTAAGGCATTCAATGCTGAAATTGGTTTGCCCATTCATGTTCACTGCCACTATGTTGGCGGTATGGCTCCGGCCAACTACCTGAAGGCTGCTGAAGCTGGTGCTGCTATTGTCGACACCGCTGCTGCGCCTTTGGCATTCGGCAACTCCCAGCCTGCAGTTGAAATGCTTGTTGCTGCTATGCAGGAAAGCCGCTACGATACCGGACTTGATCTGGGTCTTTTGTTTGAGATTTCCGAGTATTGGGAAGAGGTTCGCAAGCGCGGTCACTATAAGCGCGGCGTTTCCTCCCTTACCCATATGAAGGTGTACTCGCACCAGGTTCCTGGTGGCATGATGTCGAACCTTATGTCGCAGCTGGAAATCCAGAATGCGATCGATCGCCTCGACGACGTTATGGAAGAAATTCCCCGTGTTCGTGCCGAGGTGGGTTATCCGCCGCTGGTAACGCCCCTTTCTCAGATTGTAGGCACGCAGGCTGTGTTCAACGTTCTGACAGGTAAGCGCTGGAGCGTTGTTTCTAAGGAAATGAAAGATTATATCTGCGGTTATTACGGAAAGGCTCCTGGCCCCATGAGCCCAGAGGTGGTAAACCGTGTTGTGGGCGAATCCGACATCATGCTTGATCCTGATGTTGCTCCAGGTTCGCTGGTAACTACCACGTTCGCCGAGCTAGAGGAAGAAATCGGCGATCTGGCCAAAACCGAAGAAGACGTTTTGATGTACGCGCTCTTCCCGAATGAGGCTCGTACGTATTTGAGCAAGCACCGTACATCTGAAAAGGTCGATTTCCTTCTTGAAGAGGAATCGAGCAACACCAAGGAGGACGATTACGTGGATATCAACCAGATTCGAGAGCTTGTTCGCGTTGCCGAAGAAAGCGGCGTTGGCGAAATCGTAGTTGAGGAAGAGGGCGCTCGTATCGCCGTCCGTATGCCCGGCGCCGTTGCAGCTGCCCCTGCTGCCCCTGTTGCCGCCGCCGCTCCCGCTGCAGCCGCCGCTCCCGTTGCAGCACCTGCCGCTGCACCTGCTGCAGCTGCTTCTCATCCTGCAAATTGGTACTGCGTAACCTCTCCGATGGTGGGCACGTTCTATGCTGCTCCCGCTCCTGGCGAGCCTGCTTTTGTCCAGGTTGGCGATGAAGTTGCCGCCAACCAGACACTGTGCATCGTTGAGGCAATGAAGCTTATGAACGAAATCGGCGCCGAGGAAATGGGTACGGTACGCGAGGTATGCGTTGAGGATGCAACTCCGGTAGAGTTTGGCACCCCGTTGTTCTATATCGAGCCCCACACGAGCCATGACGCCGTTGGTCCGGAGAGTGCATAAATGTTTGACAAAGTCTTAATTGCCAACCGCGGCGAAGTTGCCCTGCGCATTATGCGCGCCTGCAAGGAGTTGGGCATCAAAACCGTGGCGGTATATTCAACGGAGGATGCCGATACGTATCCCGTTCGCTACGCGGATGAAAAGGTATGCATTGGTCCTGCTCCTGCAAATAAGAGCTATCTGGTAATGCCTTCCATCATTGCTGCAGCAGTGAACACTGGGTGTCAGGCTATTCACCCTGGTTACGGCTTCTTGGCTGAAAACTCCGATTTCGCCCGCGCTTGCGCCGACAACGACTTGGTATTCATCGGCCCTTCGCCCGAGTGCATTGATGCCATGGGCAACAAGGCTGCCGCTCGCGACACCATGAAGGCATGTGGCGTTCCAACGGTGCCTGGTTCCGATGGCGTTGTTGAAACGGTCGAAGAGGCCCGCAAGTTCGCTGAAGAAGTTGGTTATCCGGTGCTTATCAAGGCATCTGCCGGCGGTGGCGGCAAGGGCATGCGCGAAGTTCATGATCCTGCCGATTTGGAGTCTCAGTTCATGGCTGCGAAGAACGAAGCTCTTGCAGCGTTTGGCAACGGTGACGTATACCTTGAAAAGCTCGTTTTGCGCCCCCGTCACGTCGAGGTGCAGATCCTTGCCGATAAGCACGGTAATCGTATTTCCTTGTGCGAACGCGACTGCTCGCTGCAGCGCCGCCACCAGAAGCTGCTCGAGGAAGCTCCTTCACCGGCTCTTACCGAGGAAATTCGCCGCGCTATGGGCGTTGCTGCTGTTAAGGCGGTACGTGCAACGGGTTACGAGAATGCCGGTACCATCGAATTTCTCCTCGATACCGATGGCAAGTTCTACTTCATGGAAATGAACACTCGCGTTCAGGTAGAGCATCCCGTCTCAGAGCAGATTACGGGCACCGATATCATCAAGGAACAGTTGCGCATTGCTTCCGGTGAGCCTATCTCCTGCATTGAGCGTGCTCCCTTTACGCCGTTTGGCCATGCTATGGAGTTCCGTATCAACGCTGAAGATCCCGAGCACGATTTTCGTCCTTGCCCCGGCAACATCACGCGTTTCGAAGTTCCTGGTGGTCCTGGTGTTCGTGTGGAAACCTACATCAAGCAAGGCGACCGCATCTCTCCGTATTATGATTCCATGGTTGCCAAATTGATCGTATGGGGCATTGACCGCGATGAGTGCATCGCTCGAGGCAAGCGTGCTCTGAGCGAGTTCTGCATCGAGGGTATCAAAACCACGATCCCCTTCCATTTGGAGGTTCTTGAAAAGGAAGCCTTCATTGAGGGAAGGGTGTATACCGATTTCATCGAAACCGAAATGGGGGATGAATAATATGTCAGATATCAATACCGAAAGCATGGCTATCGCGCCGGGCGTTGTGGAAACGATTGTTACCCTCGCTGTTCGCGATGTTGCCGGCGTGGCATCGGTCGGTGCCGCACCTTCCGGGATCCGTTCCCTTCTTTCGTTCAAGCAGTCGGCTCAGGGCGTATCCGTCAACGTTTCCCATGACAACACGGTAGACGTTGCGGTTTCTCTCCGCGTCCAGTCGGGCCGTTCTCTGAACGAAATTGCCGATAGCGTTCGCAAGTCTGTGGCTGATGCTGTTCTTTCGCAGGTTGGCCTTACGGTGTCACGCGTGGATATCCGCGTTGACGGCATCGTATTTCAGGATTAGTGGTGCCTGTGTCTAAGGCTTATTCTCAACATGAAGAACGCACCCTTGCTCGTAAGCATGCGCTGCAGCTTATGTATCAGGGTGAAATCCTGGAAAAGACCCCGCGTGAGCTTATCGATAATGGCCAGCTTGTTCCCGAAACGCAGGGCTTGGGCGAGTATGCCCTGATGCTTCTTGACGGCGCCAAGGAAAACCTTGAAGCAATCGATGAGCTTATCGAATTGGCAAGCGACAACTGGACGCTCGACCGCATGCCTGTAGTTGACCGTTCGTTACTCCGTCTTACCACGTATGAAATGCGCTACGTTGATGATGTACCTGTTTCGGTATCCATCAACGAAGCCGTTAACTTGGCCAAAGAGTTTGGCGGCGACGATTCCCCAAGGTTCATCAACGGAATCTTGGGCCGTATCGCTACCCAGCTTGAAAGCGAGTAGTCATAATGGAATCACAGGCTCCTCAGACGTTCGAGGACATCAAAGCACGCCTTGACGAAATTGTGGCGGCTGTCAGCGATGAGGAGCTTCCTCTTGATGAGGCATTGAGCCTGTACGAGGAAGCGGTGGGCATTGGTCTTACTGCTTCTCGCATCATGGAAGAGGGAATTGCTGCTAAGGAAGCCGAATCCGTCGAGGCTCAAGCCTCGTCGGATTCGGATACTTCGTCTTCGGACGAATAGGAGGAGGTGCCGTATGGCCCGCATACTTGACTCCATCGATTCCCCAGACAAGCTGAAGCTCCTCACTGATGAGGAGCTTTCCATATTGGCGCAGGAAATTCGTGAGGAGATCATCAACGTCACTTCCAAGACGGGTGGTCATGTTGCTTCGAGCCTTGGTGCGGTTGAAATCATTCTGGCGGTTCATTCGCTTATTGATTCGCCGCATGATCGTTTTTTGTTCGACGTTGGGCATCAATCGTATGCTCATATGCTTATCACAGGGCGTTTGAACGAATTTCCCACACTTCGCCAATACAAAGGGTTATCGGGCTTTCCGAAGCCTCATAGTAACCCACACGATGTGCATCCTTCTGGCCACGCTTCCGACTCGCTTTCCGTAGCGTGCGGCTTGGCGCGTGCGCGCGATTTGCGCGGCGACAACCAAAAGATCGTGGCGCTTATCGGCGATGCTTCGCTGGCTGGCGGCATGGCCTTCGAGGCGCTCAACGATATCGGCCAGGCTCAGACGCCGCTCGTTATCATCTTGAATGACAACGAAATGAGCATCGCCCGTAATGTTGGCGCAATGGCGATGCATCTGGGCGCTTTGCGCGTTACGAGCAACTATCGCAAGAACCGCGATAATATGCAGGATTTCATGGAAAATTCCCTTGGTCCTGCAGGTAAAGCCATGGTGAAACTAGGCAAAACGGCAAAGGAGTCGTTGAAGCAGTTCGTCATGCCCGACACTATGCTCTTCGAGCAATTGGGCATCGTATGCACGCCGCCTGTTGATGGTCACGACATCCCTGCACTGAAACGGACTATTGGCCATGCGCTAGAATCCGATGTTCCCGTTTTGGTGCACGTGGTTACCAAAAAGGGTGCGGGTTACGGTCCGGCTGAGGCCGATCCTTCCCGTTTCCACGGTACGGGTCCCTATGATATTGCTACAGGCGCTGCGCGAAAGGCTGCCCCTAAGGCCCTTACTTATACACAGGCATTTACCAAGGCATTTGAGAAAGAAGCACAGTTGGATAGCTCCATCTGCGCTATTTCTGCTGCGATGGTTGACGGAACAGGCCTGCGCTCCTTTGCGAATTCCCATCCCGATAGGTACTTCGACGTTGGGATAGCTGAGGGTCATGCGGTAGGTATGGCAAGCGGCTTGGCGTTAGGCGGTCGTAAGCCAGTCGTGGCTTTGTACTCAACGTTCTTCCAGCGTGCAGTAGATCAGGCCATGATCAACGTGGCGCTCGAAAAGCTTGATGTTGTATTCGCCCTTGATCGTGCCGGTTTGGTGGGCGATGACGGCCCCACGCATCACGGCATGTTCGATATGGCGCTTCTGCGTTGTGTGCCGAATATGAAAATCTTGGCACCTTCAAATGAAGCCGAGCTTGCCCATGCATTGCATACCGCTTTGAAGCTCGATGGTCCTGTTGCTCTGCGTTATCCTCGTGGTGAAGCAGCGGGCGTGCCCATGCCCGATGATGCCCTTATGATGAAACCGGGTAAGTCGCGTGTGGTCCGCGAAGGCAATCAGGCTGCAATTTTGGCATTTGGTCGTATGGTCAACTATGCCCTTGATGCCGCCGAGCTTCTTTCGGATCAGGGTTTCTCGGTGCGCGTTGTTGATATGCGTTGGGTGAAGCCCCTCGATCTTGAGGCAATTGCGGCAGCGGCGGAAACCGGTGTTGTCGTAACGGTTGAAGATGGCGTACGTATCGGCGGGGCTGGCGAAGGCGTAGCGGAAGCCCTGGCACTTATGGGATCCGCCCCCAAAGTAAAGGTTTTGGGCTTGCCCGATAGTTTTGTTGCTCAGGGCAAAGTGGATCAACTTTTTGCCGATTTGGGCATCGATGCCGAAGGCATTGCTGATGCTGTTGCGAATTTGCTTGGCGAATAGGTTGCCATATACACATATAAGCCGCTCGTAATACAAGGGCCGTTTGGCCCTTGCTTGTTCTTTGGAGTGTAAGTGGATAACGAACGGAACATCAATGCCTGGTTGAGTGCGGCTTCGCAGGAGGTCGCTGAAGCGACTTCGAGGCTTATGGGTACGGTAAATGAGCTCCGCAAAACGGAAACCATCTATCCTGCCCAAGAGAATATTTTGAATGCTTTGGGCTTCACGGCTCCTGAAGATGTTCGAGTGGTTATTTTGGGACAAGACCCTTATCACGGCCCTAACCAGGCGATGGGGCTTTCGTTTTCAGTCCCAAGAGATGAAAAATTGCCGCCGAGCTTGCGTAATATTTATAAGGAAATGGTTTCTGATATTGGGTGCTCCATGCCCGAAAGTGGGGATTTGACCTCTTGGGCGCAGCAGGGAGTCCTTCTGTTGAACACGACGCTCACCGTACGTGAGCATGCTGCAAATTCGCACGCTAAACTGGGATGGCAAATTTTAACCAATCATGTGATTGAGCAGTGCTTCATGCTGAGGCAGCCTGTTGTGTTCCTGGCGTGGGGCAGGCATGCGGTAACGCTTGTTGAAGATGCTCGTTCGCGGGCAGCTGGCAAGGGCTGTGCAAGCTTGGAGACCAAGCATATTCTCAAGTCGACCCATCCCTCGCCTCTTTCCGCAAATAAGCACGGTGGGGAACTGCGTGCATTTATGGGATCACAGCCCTTTTCAAGTGCGAATGCCTTGCTTGCTCGTTACGGCGAAAACCCGATCATGTGGCAAAGTGTTTGCTAATGAAAAGTCTTGCAAAACCTTTTAACCGAGTCTTCTTTTTGCTGTGTGTTCTCATAACCGGCTCGTTGGCTGGCGCCTTTATTTGGTCGTTCTTTTTTCTCATGAACAAGGGCATTGCCTTTCTGTGGCAGACGGTGCCTGGTTGGATAAGCTCTTTAACGGCGGAGTCGCTGCCTGTTCTTTCTCAAGGTCCTTTTGGGTTTATTCCCTTTCCCCTGATCGTTTGTGTGCTGGGCGGCTTGCTAATTGGGCTGTATGCCAAGCATACGGGCATTGAACCTGAAGATCTCAATGTTGTAATGGCGAAGGTGAAGAAAACGGGCCGCTATGATTACAGTCATATTGGTAAGCTTTCCCTGGCTGCGCTGTTGCCGTTGCTGTTCGGAGGAAGCGTAGGGCCTGAAGCTGGTCTTACAGGCGTTATTGCGGGTCTGTGCACCTGGGTGGGGGACAGGATGCGCAGGTTCGGCTCGGACTTTCGCACCCTTACCATTGCCGGCACTCAGGCAGCGCTCACCGCGGTGTTCACTGCTCCGTTCTATGGTTTCGTGGCACCGCTTTCCGGAACGGCCGATGGGTCTGGTGGGGAAGAGAGCATCACTCTTCCAAAGGCCCAGAAAGCCGTGGTGTATCTGTGCGCTATCGCGGGAGCTTTGGGTGCGTTCTTGGCTCTTGGCCAGCTGTTTGGCGAAAGCTCCGGCTTACCGAGATTCGATGCGGTAGAGGTGGGTTCTTGTGAGCTTCTTCTGCTGTTGCCGTTGGCTATTGCGGGCATGGCCTGTGGTTGGGTGTTTCACGCTGCCAATAAAGGCACAGCGTTTCTTTCGAAGTCGATGGGTAATCGTCCTGTACTAAAAGCGGTGTTAGCTGGCATTATCCTGGCAGTATGCGGTATGGCATTGCCGTATACCATGTTTGCGGGTGAATCCCAGGCACATTATTTGATGGTAGGGTATTCGGCCATTCCCGCCGCCGCTCTTATAGCCACTGGTTTCGTGAAGTGCGCCCTTACGCCTACTTGTTTGAATCTGGGTTGGCGTGGCGGCCATTTCTTTCCCGTGATCTTTTCTGGTGTTAGCTTGGGTTATGGTTTTGCCTTGCTTACGGGGGCGGCTCCTGCTTTCTGCGTGGCTGCTTGCACATCAGCTTTGATGGGGGCGGTTATGCGTCAACCGATCATGGCAGCGCTGCTGCTAATGCTGTGCTTTCCTTTGAAGGGAATAGCGGTGATGCTCGTCGCTGCGGTGGTTGGAGCGGCTATTCCGCTTCCGAAGGTGATTCAGCCCGAACGTGCGGACGATAGGGCGTAGTTGTTGCTAGCGGTTGTGGCTGTCTAGGCAGAAAGCTTGCACTCTTCTTGTTCGATAAGCTCGCGCGCATGCTCGATTGCATCATCGATATTTGCGCGGAAGTGCTCTTCGCCAACCAGCTCGACAAAGCCAGCGCGACGCATGGTTTTCATGGGCTGTTCGTTCGCGTGGCTGAAGATCAGTTTCACGCCGTTTTCGGTGCAGTAGTCGTAGAGGTTCTCTAGTGCATTCATTCCAGACGCATCAAGTGAAGGAACGCCGCGCATACGGATGATCAGGTATTTGGTGAACGATTTAACCGAAATGTCGGTAATGCGATCGGTCATACCGAAGAACATGGGGCCATTGATCTCGTACACGCGTACGCTTTTGGGCAATTCGCGCAGGTGGGTAACTTCGGAATTGGCATCGCAGTAGTACTTCCAACCTTTAACCTCGGTTTCTTCGCTGACCATCTTCATGAACAGCACGATGGTGATGACCATGCCGATGCCAATAGCGGTAACCAAGTCGAACACGATGGTTAAAGTAAAGGTGAGCAAAAGGGTTGCCACGGCGCCCTTTGATGCGGTTTTGCAGAGGTGTGCGAAGTTGCGCCAACCTGACATGTTGTAGGCAACTTGCAGCAGGATTGCTGCGATGGTGGGCATGGGGATCAATGCCGCATAGGGCATGAGGAAAACGAGCATGAGCAAAAGGACAATAGCATGGACCATGCCTGAAATAGGAGTACGTCCGCCGTTGTCGACATTTGCTGCGGTACGGGCAATGGCTCCCGTGGCGGGAATGCCGCCAAATAGGATAGAGCCGATGTTGCCTACGCCCTGTGCCACAAGTTCCATATTGCAGCGGTGATGCGAACTGATCATGCTGTCGGCAACAACGCAAGAAAGCAGAGATTCGATGGCCGCCAGCATGGCAATGGTAAAGCCGTTGGCAAGCTCTTCGCGGAAGAGTTCGGTGCTGAGTTGGGGGATGTGCAGCTCGGGAAGGGCGCTGCTGATAGTGTAGAGATCGCCAATGGTATTCACATTCATGCCCAGCAGATTCACCATGCCGATGCCTACGAAAATGGCAATGAGCGAGCTGGGGATCTTCCTGTTGAATCTGGGCCACAGAAACAGCACCGCCAGACAGACCAGACCCACCAGCACCGATTCGGTGTTGACGGTGGCGATATTCTGCACGACTGCCTGGATCTTGTCAGTGGTTTCTACGGTAGGGGTGCCTGCTGGATAAGTAAGCCCCAGCAGATCTTTGATTTGACCGATAACGATGGTTACCGCGATGCCTGCGGTAAAGCCAGTGGTGATGGTGTAGGGAACGAAGCGAATAAGCGCACCAAGTTTGAATGCGCCCATGAGGATGAGAACGACGCCCGCGATAATGGTGGCGGCAAACAGGCCATCGAGGCCATCGGTTGCCACGATGCCGGCAACGATGGTGGCAAAGGCGGCAGTAGGGCCCGAGATCTGAACGCGGCTGCCTCCCAAAAAGGCAATGAGAAAGCCTGCGACGATGGCGGTGTATAGGCCTGCTTCGGGGCCGACGCCCGAAGCGATGGCAAGTGCGATGGAAAGCGGCAGGGCCACAACGGCAACTACGATGCCCGACACGATGTCTTTAGGAAGCTGCTTTTTGAGTTCTTCTTTGCTGCTGTGCTTGATTACGCTGAATAGAATCGGTTTGATCTTATCGTGCTGCATGACGGGGTTTTCGTACTCCTGACTATCGTGTTTAAACCTGTCTGTAAAAGAAACGTTCCACCCGAAGAGTGGAACGTAGATGCTTTCACGATGCGCGATTAATGCGAAAGCGCTTTATTCTATCGCGCTCGTTCGCTTTTCTTCTATTCCGCATAGGAATTTCAAGTGAACGCGTTCGTGACCTGGTTGAACGGTTTCTCATTGATGTTCTTTATAGAATTGCGAAAAGATGCAATGGAATTCTGGTCTTAGTGGCGCGGCAATTTGGTTATTAATTGACGTAGAGCAACCATGGAGTTGGCCCATGGTTTGCCGAGTGTTTGGCAGAGCGTACGGAATCTGCCTGGTTCGAAAACGAGGGAAACGGCACCAAGTTTGTGCGAGGGGCACGGTGCTTGGAGCGCAAAGGGGACCGCAATGAGGGGAATTCAACCGCAGCGAAACGTTATTCTGGCGGCAGGCACACTTGCCGCAATGGGCACAAGCTGTATCTACATGTGGAGCATTTTCAATAAGCCGCTCATGGCCACCTATGGGTTCAGCGCCTCAGAGGTTTCTATGGCGTATTCCCTGTTTTTGCTGACCACCTGCTTTTCCAGCATGCTGGCAGGTTGGTTGCAACAACGCATCCAGCCTCGGTATATCGTGGTGTGCTCGGGCGTTTTGTTCGGGATGGGCTGGTTTCTTTCCGGGTTTGCGAGCAATTTGGTAATGCTCTATCTTTTTTTCGGCGGATTTGCGGGCGCGGGCAACGGCCTTCTATACAACACCATTGTTGCCGTTGTAATGAAGTGGTTCCCCGATAAACGCGGTTTTGCCAATGGTATATGCATTGGTGCAATTGGCCTGGGGCCGGTGTTTTTTGCTCCTTTGGGCAACTTTCTTATCGAATCATTCAGCGTTCAGATGGCATTCCATATTGTGGGAGTTATCTGGTTGGTGATTTACCTTACCGTGTCATGGTTGCTGCTGGTTCCCCCAGCAGGGTGGCAGCCTAGCGTCCGCACGGAAAATAAGGAAGAGCCAACCGAGGAAAAGCCGCGCCGGGAGCTGAATCTTTCCGCAGCGCAGATGTTCCGACAGCCGTTGTATTATGCACTGTTCCTAGTGATGATGGTTGCTTCAACTAGTGGCCTTATGATTACCGCCCATGCTTCGAATATCGGTCAGGAGCTTGCTGGCCTTACGGCTTCAGAGGGCGCTGTGATGGTTGCCGCTCTTGCTTTGGGCAGTTGCTTGGGTCGCTTTGGCTTCGGTGCTTTGTCGGATAGCATTGGGCGCTACAAAGCGTTGGCCCTTTCCCTTGCGGCTAACGCAGTAGTGATGTTGCTCTGCATCCATGCTGCTACCACATTCGCAACCTTCCTTATTGCCGTTGCAGCGGTTGGTGCGTGTTTTGGCGGCACTATGAGCATTGTTCCCGCCATTGTTGGTGATGCTTTTGGATCGGTGAACTTTGGTCAGAACTATTCGTTTGTGTACCCTGGATATACAGTCGCTTCTTTTGTTGGCCCTATGGCGGCAGCATCCGCCTTCGAGGCGGTGGGCAGTTATGCTCCTGCCTTCACTATTGCTGGCGTGTTGGCATTGGTGGGCGTTGTGTTGGTGGTTGTTTGCTCTAAGTTGCAGAAGCGCTTGCTTGAGTCTTAGATTCCGTTCGCATAAAAAGGGCGACCTGAAGGTCGCCCATAAATGCGCTATTTGAAGGAAACGTTGCCAAACTCAGAAAGCTCCAAGCTCGGATTGTGCTCAACGCCGTAGCGCAGGTTCCATTCGCTCGTGAACAGCAGCAGTTTTTCGCCGCGCATGTTTTCGACGCGATAGGTGTCATGCGTGAGGTTCAACTTGGAGACATCTACCTCTTCAGGGTTAGCTACCCAGCGAATAATGGAGTACGGAAGTCCCTGCCTGCGTACCTCAACGTTGTATTCGTTTTTCAAGCGCTGCTCCAGTACCTCAAACTGCAGAACGCCAACAGCACCCACGATAACGCTTTCCATGCCAGAGCCAAGCTCGCGGAAGATCTGAATGGCACCTTCCTGGGCAAGCTGCTCCATGCCCTTCACGAATTGCTTGCGCTTGAGCGTGTTGACCTGTGAAATCTTGGCGAACATTTCGGGGGCGAACATGGGAATGGAGGGGAACTGCACCTTGCTCTTTGCAGCGCATACTGTGTCGCCGATAGAGAAGATGCCTGGATCGAACAGACCCACGATATCGCCCGCATAGGCTTCGTCAACAATAGCGCGGTCGTCGGCCATCATCGAAGTGCCGGTTGCAAGCTTCAGCTTCTTCTTTCCCTGCATATGGTAGGCTTCCATGCCTCGCTCGAATTTGCCCGAGCAGATGCGCACGAAGGCAATACGGTCGCGGTGGTTCTTATCCATGTTGGCTTGGATCTTGAACACGAATCCCGAGAAGGAATCTGACGTCGGGTCTACCGGGGCATCGGTAAGGCAATCGTTGTAGGGGCGTGGCGTAGGTGCCAGCTCCAAGAAGCCCTTCAAGAAGGGCTCAACGCCGAAGTTGGTAAGTGCCGATCCGAAGAATACGGGGGAAAGCTTACCGTTGCGAACCGCATCCAGATCAAGTTCATCACCGGCGCCGTCAAGGAGCTCGATGTCGCTCATCAGGTTGATGTGGTTGTCTTTGCCGATAAGCTCGTCAAGCGTTGCGTCGCCCAGCTCGGCTTCGATTTCCTGAACTTTCTTCGATGAGTTGCCACGCCCGTCGCCGTCGAAGGCGAGAACTTGGCGAGTGCGGCGGTTGAAAACACCGCGGAAGTTATGACCGCAGCCGATAGGCCAGTTCATGGGATAGGTACCAATACCGAGTACTGTTTCGATTTCCTCCATAAGATCAAACGGATCGCGGGCTTCGCGGTCGAGTTTGTTAACGAAGGTGAAGATCGGGATATTGCGTAGGGTGCAAACCTTGAACAACTTTTTTGTTTGGGCTTCTACACCTTTTGCGGCGTCGATAACCATAACTGCGGCATCGGCTGCCATCAGCGTGCGGTACGTGTCTTCTGAAAAGTCTTGATGGCCCGGGGTGTCAAGGATGTTTACGCAGCAACCATCGTAGTTGAATTGCAGAACCGAAGAGGTAACGGAAATGCCGCGTTCCTTTTCGATGTCCATCCAGTCGGAAACGGCGTGCTTGGAGCTGCTTTTGCCTTTAACCGAGCCAGCTGTCTGGATGCTGCCGGTGTACAACAGCAGCTTTTCGGTAAGGGTGGTTTTGCCAGCGTCGGGGTGGGAGATGATGGCAAACGTGCGTCTAGACGCAATTTCCTCTTGCAGGTTTGACATGTGGTTCCTTCTGATTGATATGGAAAGCCCATCTACTGGGCATAAATTTGCGTACTTTAGCCTAAAGCAAGATGTCAGCCATGAATAGCTAGAAGCCTTCTTTTATATAGGCTTTACGGAATCTTCGCACCGGGCGGAAAGCGTGCTGGGAATTGCAGTGTACATCCAAGAAAAAGCGACCCATTCCTCTGTTGCTGTGCTTTGTTTTAGTGTACGTTCTTACTGGGTTTTTGCCCTTGATTAAGTACTATTCAATAGAAAGCAGTGGCTATGAGCATGGTTCTTGCCGAAGGGCAAATTAGCAGGATCGAAGATTGCATCCACCGTGACTTGCTTACCTATGTTAGCTATCCTCTGTTCGAGGGTGCGAGCAGGTGTTTTGCCTATCCTCAGTTTTTGGTGGAAGACGATTCTCTTACTCTCCTTGAAGACAGTGCATTTCCTGATAATGGGTGTTTGCCCATGGTTGCAAGCCGAACCACGCCGCGTGACCTATTCGACATGTTTGGCAATATCGTTGTTATGCGGGTAAACGACGAACACCCCAATCGTAACCACAACTATCCAGAAAATGAGCGTGCACGCTACAACAGCATCATCGATCCCTTTTTCACGCGGGGTGCTTCTTCGGTTGAATTCATGCCGCTTTCAAAGCATTCCCTTTCAGGCTCATTGGTCCAGGTGATCGATGTTCAGGAAGTCGTTGATTTAACCCTTCCATCGCAGAATCCTGTCCATGTTTATTCTGCCGCGGCATTGCCGCAAACAAAACTCGTCGTTGTTGCTCAAGGAAAACAGGGTCAACGTAAGCTCTACGGCCCGTTTGAAACAACTTGCACTGAGGGCACCGGCATCCAGCTTCATGCAAGCAATTCTTACGGTTTGTGCATCGGTGTATTTGACGAGGATGTTTTCTCGTTTTCCATCGACATTGTCGATGATACGGACAATTTGGTAACTCAGTATCTCAGCACCGATGAGCTCTCTGCTCAATTTGCGAAGCTAGAAGATCCCATCGACTGGATAACCGACAAAGAGCTTCTTGATGCGATGGGCAGGGTTGCGCGTTCTTGCGATGGTCACCTGTCAAAGGGACAGGTAAGAACGCTTAAGAGTGAAATAGGCAAGTGCCTCGATGAAGAGGCGAAGATTCCCCTTACACCTAATCGTCGTTCTCGTTTGTTGGGCTTGCTGAGCACGTACGAAAACTGGTCAACGCTTCCTGATGCGGTAAAGGATTCCGCGATAGATAATGCGGATCCTCAGCAGTTGGCTGAATACGTGCTCTCCAACGAACATTTCAGGGCTTTCTACGATAAGGCGCTCGAAAGCGACCAGGTGCGTCAGCGCGTTGAAATGGAGAAGGCTCGGTACGCCGCAGAGGTCGCGGAGGCGAGCGCTTCTGCTCAGCAAGCGCGGGAATCTCTTTCCGCTGTCAAGGATGAGCTTAAGCGCTTCGATGGGGAGCTCGATGAGCGTCGTAGGCGCTTTGAAGAGGAAATGGCTTCTCATGTGAAAGCGGTTCAGGAAGAGCGCAACACTTTGTTGGGTGAGGTTCGCTTGCTCGAGGAACAGAAAAGCAGCTTGGAGCAAGGTAGGGAATCGGTGCGGCGTCAGATAGATGGATTGCTCGCTGGCTTCCTCGATGACGAAACGCTTATTGGGAAGGTTCTTGAAAACGCTGCCTTGAAGCAGGTTGTTTCTTCGGTTGATGGTACTTTCAGCAGCGAGTCTATTGTTGAAAAAAGCCAGCCAGCCTCCTTTACTCCTGCGTTGCTTAAGCCTGTCAACGGCAACAGCTTGGATCCGAAGGTCTTGCTTGATGGTCTGGTGCGGCAAATTGATGAATGCTACGGACGCGATATGGCCAAAAACGATGTTGCGAATGTGCTGATTTGCCTTACTCAGTCTTATATCACTACCTTTGCCGGTTTGCCCGGCACTGGCAAAACCTCACTTGTGAATATTCTTGCAGAGATCCTTGGCTTGAAGAACAGCGGGGCAAAGCGCTTTGTTGAGGTTCCCGTTGAAAAGGGTTGGACTTCCTATAAAGACTTTATCGGCTATTACAACCCGTTCAGCAAGACGCTTGAAAAATCGAATCCTGCAGCGTTTGATGCTCTTATGCTTTTAAGTAACGAGTGTGAACAGGGGCTTTCGGAAAGCGAGGTTGCTCCTTTCCTGTTCCTGCTCGACGAAGCAAACCTTAGCTCCATCGAGCACTACTGGTCGCCGTTTTTGCGCGTATGCGATTCGTTCCGTTCTGGCCCATTTGAACTTTCGTTGGGGGGCAGCCAGTCATTCAAGGTCCCTAGTTATCTGCGCTTTATTGCCACCGTTAACTTCGACCACACCACCGAAGAGCTTTCGCCTCGTTTCCTTGACCGCAGCTGGGTAGTCACGCTCGATCCGCAGGCTCTTGACTTCGAGGATCTTGATGAGCCACTGGTTTCTTTTGATCCGTATACGGCAGATATGTATTCCTATCAGGCGCTAAAGCGTGCATTTGGTGCACAGAGTGATGTTTTGCTGGGAGTTGAGCTCGATGCAAAAATGAAGGAGGTAATCGAGCTTTGCGCCCGTCATCGCTACCCGGTTAGTCCGCGTAGCCAGAAGATGATGTTGTCGTATGCCCGTACGGCATCACGTGTTATGGATTGCTCTTCGGCTCAGTCTCAATATGCTCCCATCGATTACGCGATTGTCCAAAAGGTGCTGCCGGTACTTTCGGGTACAGAGGAGCGCTTGGGCGGCTTGCTCGAAGACCTTTCAATGGTAACCAACCTTCCTCTTACCAAGGCGCGTGTGGATCATATGCTTGAGGCTGGCGAAGACAGTGGCTATTACCAGTATTTCGCATAAAGGATCCAATACCTGGATACTGCGCCTGGTTGATGCCGAAAAGGGAAGTCATGTCGACTTCCCTTTGTTGGAAAACTATGCGCCGGCAAGCTTGGATTTGGCAACCGAGGGTGTTGTTCACGAATCGCATAAATATCGCGCGCTTCTGATTACCGATGCCATTCTGGGCGATGGCGACATCATGTGGTCTCTGAACGGCGAAGAGCCAATTGCTTTGCAGGTGCGCGCGGTTGCCAATTATGCTGAGGATATCAATGGGATTCAGCTGTCTTTGTATCAGTTGATACTCGATAGGGACGATGGGTGGTATCCCTTTTCGATGACGTATGGCTTCGCATCGATTTCCCTGCGACTTTGTTTGACTGAATCCAAGACGGAATCTTTTTCAACAAAAGACATTCCCTGCATGTGCGATAGGGAAGACCAAGAGGTATCGGTGCTCGGTATAATCGACACCCTTGTTTCTGGTGCCGATGAAGAAGCGGTCCGTTGGATGTTTGGGTTTGATCAGGTTGAGGAAGATCGCTTGGCCTTGATGGAATCTGGTCTAGCCTCTGATTCGTCCAAGTCGCTGTCATCGTTTTTGGCTCTTTGTGAAAAGACGGTTCGCGGGTACGAGGCAAACCTGAACTATTTTTGTACCCATGCGCATTGCCGTACGGTGAAAACAAGCGTTCTGGTGTCTCCTTCCCAGGTGCGTAGCCTGGGCCGCAGCGAGTTGCTTTGGCTTGCAGGTAACCCTGAGGTGTTGCGTGAAGTGCCCGCAGAGACGCCTCTTCGCATGAGCGGATCTTACGTTATTCCGTCGCATCTTCGTACCGATCACCCCCGAAAGACGTTTGACATTCGAGAGAATCGTGCATTGCTGTCTTTTGCGGAAGCAGTTGCTGCAGCACTTAGCCGAATACTCGACAGGGCGCAAGACGATATCGACCATATTGAAAGCATGGTGTCTCAGCTGCAGGGGATGGAAGATGGTGATGGGCTGATTCTGGCGCTGGTTATGCTGGAAGCCTCCCTTAATCGTGAACGCCCCCTTGTCCAAAAAGCCGCCGCTCTTCGGAGGCGAATGCGTAGTGTGGTAACAGCTTTGAAGCGATGTATGCCTGGAGTGCGTAGTATTCGCTATCGCTTGCCTAGGAGAACCAAGGCATTTCAAGAGATACCTGCCTACGCAGCGGTGCATACCCTTATGCGTGAGTGGGATTCATTTGGCGAATTCCAGATGTATCGCGATGGGTTGGTTCTTCGCACCTGGAAAATGGATAAGCTCTATGAGTATTTCGTTCTCTACGAGCTGCTTTCTTCATTGCGGGGCAGGGGGTTTGTTCCCGATGAGTTGTCGTTCGATTGCCCAATTGAACAGGCGCAGTATAGCCTTGATTCGCGTTATTTCCAGAACGAATTCCAGGTTGCAACGGTGTATCGATTGATTCGTGGCGATGAATCTGTTTCGTTGTTCTACCAGCCAGTCATTTATGGGGATAACCGCGAAGAGCATGGTATCTCCCTGCATAGAACCACGCTTACATCCGCTGGTTTTGATTCGTATTGGACGCCCGACTATCTGATGGTTTGGAAGTCCGGCTCAGGCACAACGACCATTGTTCTAGATGCCAAATTCCGCACGGTTTCATCGGTTGCTTTCGATGGCTCCCGAGGCGATGCGAAGAGCTGCATGCTGGAGTGCTTGCGTAAGTACAAGCTCGAAACACGAGGCAGCGCAGGCGGGGTTGATGCGCTGTGGCTTTTATGCGGTAGGGGGCAGGTATGCCATTTCGAGCCCATGCAGCAGTCGGCGTGGGCCCAGGAGCAGCTTTTCGCGCCTGATGGCATTGCGACTGTTGCTCCTGGTGCAAATGCTCTTTCCGATTTGCTTGACGCTGTGGGAATTGGCGTTAGTCGGGCTTTGGAGGGCTGATTGTGCACCGCGGGTGTCTTTTGCGCTAAAAAACAAAGCCTCCGCTCTCTCATTGTCGAGTGAGCGGAGGCTTTGTTCGGTGCATGCAGATCCTCTATTTTGGCTTTAGGGCATAGGGTTCTACTTGATGCGCTTCGTCTCTCGTGAATGAGCGGGACGGGTTTTTGCGAAGCGGCTGTTTCGCTACATTGGGCGGCGGTCCTTCCATGCATTGAGTTCTCTAGCAGGGATCGACATGATGCGCACCATTTCGGCAGCTTCCCTGAAAACGGTCTCCCTCAACTCATCGTTGTATAAAACGGTATGGAGTATTGCTGCCTTTGCCAGATCGAGGGTATTGGCATATGCTTTGCCCTCCCAGAAATCCTTGATGAAATCGACGCTATTCATGAGATCGCCCCAATCGTCATCGCTCATTTCTTGCCAGACGTGATGCTCGTCGCGGTCTGAGTATCGGGCTTCGTTTACGGTGACGATGGCGGGATTCTCGAGCTTTCGCATTCCTTCAAGCGTGGGATCGTTTTGTTGCGGAAATGGCTTCCCTTTTGCGTAGGCGTCGTATTCTTCCTTTGTGGGCAGCAATTCCCGTAGTGGCTCTATCAGCTTGATAAGCAGATCGGCATGAGCGCGGTAGACACCCGATGCATCGAATTCTTTTAGGCGTTCACGGTAGAATTGGTCCTGCCTGTTTCCGGTCTCTTGTCTGCCCGCTTCCTCGATGAGCAGGTCTAGTGTGTTTGCGGTGTGTTGCGAAGGCATGGTTGCTCCTTTACGCGGCGTTGGTGGTGTTCTCTTCGGATGCGAGTTCGAATGATGATTCCTCGTTCCAGGGGGTCTCGTCTTCTAGGGGTATTGCGAATTGCCCATCTTTCGTTAGCTGATTTTTGCATTCGCAAATAGCCTGGTAAAAGGGGTATTCGGGGTGCTGGTCAAGCTGGTAAGCCCCATCTTGCTTGCCCCGCTTTCCTCGCTCGAAGTACCACCAGGTATTTGCGGGGGTTTCGAGGAGGGCAAACGCTGGTTTGTTGGCGCGAAGACTGAAGTAACGCGCGGTTGCTTCATCTTGCACGGCTAATAGGAGCTGTCGGTCGCAGTTTCCGATGATGGAGTTTGCCGCCGCCGTGCCGTAGCGTGCTTCTAGCTGGCTCACCGTTTGGCAGATTATCGTTGCGCTGATTTCGCGGCTGCGTATAACCGCCAGCATATCGTCGATATGTGGAATGTTCAGGTTTGCGAAGTCGTCCAAGATGAAACGCACGGGAATAGGGAGCCTGTGCTCTGCGTAGTCGCGATCGGCGCTGCTGCAAAGGCGGGTAAAAGCTTGTTCGATAAAGAGGCTGGTAAGCCCCTCGAGGCTGTGATCTATGTCGTCGACGGTCACGAACAGGGCGCGCTTCTCTCGTCCAAACGAGCTGAAATCAATGCGGTTGGGGTTGGCGTAAGAATCGAGCGCTCCCTTGAACCCGAACGGCAAAAGATTTGCAGCGATAATGCCCAGGATGCTTGAGTGCATCTTTTCGGCGCCGCAGGTGGCTTTTGATCGGTTGAAGAGGGATGCTGCATAGCTATCCGGGTTATGCATTGCTAGATCGTTGAAAAGATGCTGGATTTTGCCAGTGCCGCTTTCGAATAGCTTGATAACCGAAGCCATGCTCCACTCACGTTCGGGCAAAGTCTCGAATACATAGGCGATATAGCTCGATAGATAATTTGCTGCGGCAAGTCCCCAGAAGGGATCGGACTGCTGCGCTTCCTTCGGGCAGATGGCGCTTGCAATGGCGATGATGTCTTGCTGGTTTGGCTTGCCGTTTTCGATGCGGACCTGATGCAAGGGATCGTATCCGCAGGTGCCGCCCATGGTGGTGAAGTCGAGCTGATCTACTTTGTAGCCTTGCAGGGCGAGGTAAGCTCCCATTTCGTCATAAAGGCTCCCTTTCGTATCCAGCACAATATAGGACCCTTGGCACTGCATCAGATTGGGCTTGAGGTGATTGCGGGTTTTACCGCTGCCAGAGCAACCCAGCACAAGGATGTTGTTGTTCATTCCTGTTTGCCAACTGTCGGTATTGGCGGCGATGTGTTTGGTGAAGACGATATTCCCTTGATAGGCTGCTCGGCCGTTAGCTGAAGCGATGTTCGATTTCATGTGCTCTCCTTAGCGTTGTGTGCTGGTTGCGGTATGGGGCCGCGAACCTAACATGCTTATTTTTTAAAGGCTTGTGATGATGCGATCTGCCATGCCATTGGCTATGGCTTCTTCTGCTTCGAAATAGGTGTCTTTCGCTGTTAGCTCGAAGACCTCTTCGAGATTCATTCCCGTGTGTTGGGAAATAACCTGTGCGGTAATATCGCGGATTCTCATCAGGTCATCCGCGCGAGCTTTTACGGATAGTGCGCTGCCACCGATTCCGCCGCCAATGAGCGGATCGTGGATCATCACGCGGCTGTGGGGCAGCATTTCGCGTTGGTCTCCCTCGATGAATAGCAATGCTGCCATGCTTGCTGCCATTCCGAGGCATACCGTGTGAATCGGGCAGCTTACTGCTTGCATTACGTCATACAGCGCAAGACCGGATTGAACTTCTCCTCCGGGGCTGTTGATATAGAGGGTGATAGGCAATTGCTGGTCTTCTTTCTGTAGATGCAGAAGGCAGCGAATAGCGGTTGAAACCGAGCCGGCGTCAATTGCGCCAGTGATTTCTATTTCGCGAGCAGCGAGCATTTCGTCTCGTATGTCGTACAGGCGTAGACCATCCGAGGTTTCCTGCATTACGAGTGGGGAATAGGTTGATGTTTGTTCCATGATTTAGTCCTTTCTTTCGGGCATGGTTGAGCCATGCATAGGTGAGGTATGCAGTTTTCAAGCTGCTGCAAACTCGCCGGAAAGGAATAGTGGCGTGAAGCTTTGGTTTTGGACGTGTCAAACTAAAGCCACGGCATTGGTGGATGCATCAAGGTACGCTGAGACAAGCTCGGGATAGGACCGAGCATGGCCTGAACGGGCAAAGCGAAAAAAAGACGCACATATCCCTTGGCGGGTTGCATATCTTTTTCTCTTATTTAGTTGTATGAAGTATGTGGGTCGCTGAAAATGCTCCGATAATCACGGAGGGGCCGACTTGCCACTCTTTGAATGCGACTTAAAAATGGGCGTTAGCCCTCGGGTGCGTTTTCAATATACCATTTCTTAGGTGGTAAGGGTGGGTAGTACGGTGTACTCTCCATATTTATTTTCATGGTATGAGCCGGCATGCCGAGATGCTTTGCTGTGTTAGGGCTCTTGATTTCGCGCGCTAAGGGGCATTCGATAAAATGGAAGCTTGAATGAACCAAAGGAGGACGCCGTGGCCTTTTTGCCGGTGACACGTAAGGAAATGGAAGAGCGCGGATGGGATCAGTGCGACTTTGTATACGTGTGCGGCGACGCGTACGTTGACCATTCCTCCTTCGGCATGGCAATCATCACACGCTTGCTCGAAGCAAATGGCTACAAGGTGGGTGTCATCGCGCAGCCTGATTGGCATGACCCTTCCAGCATCGATGTTTTCGGCGAGCCTCGCTTGGCGTTTCTGGTGAGCGCGGGAAACATGGATTCGATGGTGTGCCACTATACGGTTGCAAAAAAAACACCGCAATCGCGATTTCTATTCCCCTGGTGGACAGATGGGCTTGCGCCCCGATCACGCTTCGGTGGTTTATGGCAATTTGATTCGACGAACCTATAAAGACACCCCGCTTATCATGGGTGGGGTGGAGGCTTCGCTGCGTCGCTTGGCGCACTACGACTACTGGTCCGATAAGCTGAAGCGTTCGGTGCTGCTCGATGGTGGCGCTGATATGATCAGCTACGGAATGGGTGAAAAATCTATTGTTGCCATAGCCGATGCTCTGAGCGCAGGAATCCCTATTGACCAAATTACCTGGATCGAGGGTACAGCGTTTCGGTCCCATAACCTTGAAGGGGTAATGGATGGATACGTTTCGCTGCCTTCCTTCGAAAGCATGCGTGCCGACAAGCTGAAATATGCTGAAAGCTTCCGTTTGCAGTATCGCAACCTTGACCCATTCAGCGGCAAATGTTTGGTTGAACCTTACGAGCAGGATAACTTGTACATTGTCCAGAATCCTCCGAGCACTCCGCTTTCAACTTCGGAATTCGATGCAGTATATCGCTTGCCGTATGAGCGAGCCTACCATCCCATGTACGAAGCGGCTGGCGGCATTCCCGCAATCAGCGAAGTGAAATTTAGCCTAACCAGTAATCGGGGCTGTATTGGCGAGTGCTCGTTCTGCTCCTTGGCGTTCCATCAGGGCCGCATTATTCAAAGCCGCAGCAAGGAGAGCCTGGTCGAGGAAGCGAAGGCCATCACGCAAGACCCCGATTTCAAGGGATATATCAACGATGTGGGTGGTCCAACGGCAAACTTCCGCAAGCCTGCTTGTCCCAAGCAACTCGATAAAGGCGCATGCCGTGGAAAGCGCTGTTTGGCACCGAAGCCCTGTAGAAGTTTGCAGGTGGACAATCGCGATTATCTGAACGTGCTTCGCGAGCTGCGCAGTCTCCCTGAGGTTAAGAAGGTGTTCGTGCGCAGCGGCCTGCGCTTTGATTATGTGCTCCTTGATAAGCATGCCAACGAATTCATCGAGGAACTGTCCCAGTATCACGTTTCAGGGCAGTTGCGTTTGGCCCCGGAGCATGTGAGCGACGAAGTGCTTCAGGTGATGGGGAAGCCGAATAATGATACTTACCAAGAATTTGTGCGGCGTTTCGAGGTGGCCAATAAGAAGCTGGGACTCAAGCAGTTTGTTGTCCCGTATCTTATGAGTTCCCATCCCGGCTCTACCTTAAAAGAGGCTGTAGAGTTGGCGGAGTTTTGCCGTGATATGGGCTTCAATCCCGAACAGGTGCAGGATTTCTATCCCACGCCCAGCACCATTTCTACGTGCATCTATTTCACGGGGGTTGACCCGCGTACCATGAAAGAAGTGTACTGCCCGCGCACACCTCATGAAAAGGCAATGCAACGAGCGCTTATTCAGTACCGCAATCCAAAGAATCGCCGCTTGGTTATCGAGGCCCTGAACGAGGCTGGCCGTGAAGACCTTATAGGCTACGATGAAAAATGCTTGGTGCGACCCGATAAGGGTGGTGCGAATAAAGCAAAGGATCGCGGTGGGGAGCCAAAGAAGCAGCGAGGCAAGCGGCAAGGGAGCAGTTCTGGTATGAAATCCCGCTCGAAAGGAGCGGCAGCCGTGGCTAACCTTAAAGGAAAGAGCCAGAATGAAAACAGCGCTGGATCCCTACAGCGTGGTAAGCGCCCCGCTTCCCCAATTATGACGGAAGGCGAAAGAACTGGATCCCTACAGCGTGGTAAGCGCAGTGGAAAGAGTGGGCCTCTTGCTTCTGAGGGAAAGGCGCGTAGAGGTAAATCGCAGACTGCTTCGGCAGAACGTAGCCATTCACGCAAAGACGTCCGTTTCGATAAGGGCAAGGTAAATCCCTCTAGAAGTTCTTTTAAGCTGCAGGGCCGTGGGCCGAACAAAGCCGCTGGAAGCAAGGGCGGAATTCGCAGACAGGGCTCTAAGCGCTAGCCTTTGGGCGCGAAGGATGACTCTATCCATTGTTTGAACTGCGGGATTCCTCGCTTCCAGTTGGGCAACGATTCGAATTTGAACATTAGACCGATGACCACTTATTTCATCGGCGATATCAGAAGCGGCCTTCTTTCGAACGCGAAAGAAGGCCGCTTCTCAATTGCATAGAATGGGCTTTTGCCGATGGAAAGCTGCTTAGAGATAGGTTACGGTACCGCTGAGGGGCTTGCGACTGGCGTGATTTGGGAGGGGCTTGCCATCTTCTGCAGCGTAGCCCAAGTCGAGCATCATCAGCACTTCTTCGTTTTCGGGTAGCTCCAGCTTATCTGCTGCTTCTTCTGGATTGAAGAAATTGACCCAACAGCTGTCTACGCCGGCGTTCTTTGCGGCAAGCATCATGTGCGTAGCCACGATGGTGGCGTCTTCGATGCCGGAATCGCGCGTTCCGCCAGGGTAGGTGAAAACGTTTTCCTTGTTGAAGGCAACAACGAGCACCGTGGGGGCGCTGTAGCGGCAAGGGGTGAGTTCATCGATAAGGGCAAGCTTTTCTGGTGATTGAACCACGTAAACGTGCTGTTCTTGCAGGTTTTTTGCGGTGGGAGCCACGCGTCCTGCTTCCAGGATGGCTTTAAGCGCCTTTTCGGCAACGGGCTCGCCGTTGAACTTTTTGCAAGAGTAACGATCTTCAACTACTTCTTTGAATTCCATGACGGGCCTTTCATTAATGGTTCTGTGGGTATGAATATAGTGGTTTGATGCTGTGATACGCCTATTCATCTGCCACTTTATATGAAAATCATAAAAAATAAAGGTTTATCAGGTGTTATAGCGTAAATACCATGAATGTGTTTAACATTCATGTTCTATCGATTGAATTGGCGAAGCATCCAGCAGATGCCCTTGGCCATGCGCAGGTCGGGTTCTTTGAAGTGGTTTCCGGGATTGGATTCAAAGAGGGTTTCAATGCCTTTTTCTTGAAACGACGAAACAACGCTTTTTGTTCCTTGCGAAACGCTGCGAAGAAGGCGGCTGGGTGTTTTTGCTTCTTTTGAACCGAGGGAGAAATAGGCGCACAAAGGCTTCTTTGCAAAGGTATTGGTTGATACGTATTCGCTAAAACCGGGATACCACAACGACCCTGATGCGCTTGCCAGACCATCGAACAGGGCGGTGTTGAATGGCGCCCAAGCGGCGAATAGCCCTGCTAGCGAATAGCCTGCAATGCAACGATGCCGTGGAGTTACCCCGAGCTGCAGTTCGGTTTGGGCAACAATCGTTTCAAGCTGCATAAGATGCTGCCGTGCGTTTCCTTTGAAGGGTGCATCTTCCGCGAAAAGACCTTCGCATTTCCAAGGTGTTAGAGAATCATTCCAGCTGGGGGTGAGGATGGATATCAGGGTAAAGGACGAACAATGCAGCGATTGGCATTGCCCCCAAACTTCACAGCCGTTTCCTTGTAGGCTATGCAGATACACTATAGGATCGTAAGACCCTGGCGTGTTACCGCTATAGTGGATCGTTATCATTTCCCCAGCTATTTCTACTGTTTGTTCCATGATTCCATGATATCGAATTATCGTTGCTGTCTGTTGGTGGTTGGTGCTCCAATTGAAAAGGGCGCTGGATAATTGAACTGCCTCCCATTTCTGCAGTGAACCCCTTATAGAAGAGGCAGAACATTGTCTGTCCAACTATAGGGGTTCACTGCAGATTTGGAGCGCAGTTAATAATTCCGGCGCCCTTTTGCGGTGTTTGCGTTACCTAGTTAAACGAGCTTGCCCTTGCTGTGATCTGCCATGTGCTGGATAAGCTGGGCTACCCATCCATGGAAGTCCTTCTTGCGGGAAACCAGCTTGCCGTCTACCAGTTCTTGGTAAGAAACTTTTACCTTTTCATAGCGGGTATTAACGGTGGGCTCTTCGTGGGTGAAGCAGCTTTCGGTTTCCTTCTTGGGCACCAATCCGATAAGAATGGTGGGGTTGTACATAACGTGGGGGTTGTCGTTTTCGTCAAGGTAGGCGAATAAGCTCTTGGTAACCCCGATTTGATTTGCATGTACGCAGGCAGCTCCTTCAAGTGAAGCCAAGGTGTCAAGCAGATCCTGCGCCACGGCGGCGTCTTCGGCTGTTGCTTTCTCGCAGGGCGTGCTGAGCAGTGCCTCGTCGGTGGTGAATTCTTTGATGCTCATGGTTTTCCTTTAATCGATGGTTTAAGCCATTGAAGTTAGCGGTTCTATTCTATCGTATAGCAGCGAAAGACCTTGTTGGGGGCTGCTGCTCTATCAGCTTCGCTTGGGGGGTGTTCCTATAGTTCCGCCAAGAGGGACCCGTCCTTTCGATGGGCGTTTTTGGCAGCGCTGGCGCAGGCCCGGCCCGGCCTGCGGCCTCCGCCGGCGGTTCTGCGCCCACTTGTTCACGGTTCTGGAATCCAGGCCCAGTTCTGCGCAGCATTCCGTTGTCGGCCTGCCCGTCGAGATGATGCGGTCGGCGGTCCCTCGGGGCTTGGCCGGACTGCAGGCCATGCGCCGGATGACCGCCGCCGAAGCCCATCGGCGGCTTGTCCCTGGCTGCAACGGGCACGGCAAGCGGCAGGCATTGGCAGGTGGCGGGTATTGGCAGGTGGCGGGTATTGGCGAGGCGCCGGGGTAGGCGTCCCTGGGCAGGGGCGAAGCCGTTGAAGGACGATCCTGTGATGCGGTTGCTCGGGCAGGAGCCCCTGCGCAGGGGCAGGGCCACCGGAGGGCGGCAAGATTCGTGCGCCGTGCATGATCTGAGGGCTTCGGACGGCGAAAACGCCCCTTGGCGGCAAGATGTTCGCGCGGTGCATTCCCCAACGGCGCTCTGCGGGGCTTTTCGGATGCATGGCGCGCATATCTTGCCAAAATTAGCTGTATTTGAATGCATGCAGGCGATATGTTGCCACGAACCGGTGCTTTTCTCGTCCGAGGCCCCTTCGGGAACGCATCGGGGCGATATCTTGCCATGGCCAGGCGCCGGATGATGGCCACCGAAGTTCATCGACGGTCTATCTCAGACTGTAATGGCCTTAGGCTATCGTGTAAAGATTCGCTTACCGTAACGCTCTATTGGGGAAGAGCTGAAGCTGCGAAACGCAGATGCCAAACAGGATGATGACCACCCCAAGCCATTCAACGGCACCGATGGGCGATCCCAGCACTATCATGGCTACGAACAGCCCAGCTGGCAGCTCCGATGCGGCTAGTACGGACGTAAGCCCTGTAGGCAAATGGGGCGCACCCATGCTTAAGAGCAGAATAGGCAGGAAGAACCCACATGCTCCGGCAATTAAGCCCAAAGGGGCAATGCCCTGCAAGAGCACGCCCGAAACGATGAAGTCGGGGCAGATGAAGTGCGACATAATTACAGCACCACCACAGACAATCAAACCTCGCTGGGCCTGTGAGCATTTTGGCTGCACATGGCCAGAGAGCGCCAGAAACGAAGCGCAGCTTACGGCGGCAAGAAGCCCTGCTGCGATACCCCAGGGGTTGCAACTCGAAAGATCAGTAGCATAGAGTCCGCTAGCAAATACTGTTCCGAACACGATGATTGCGGCCGAGATCACCTGGCCGAGTGCAGGTGGTCTCCGCGTCATGACTACTTGAATCACCGTACCTATCCAGGTGAATTGGAACAAGAGCGTGAGGGCCAAGGCAACGGGCAGCATGCTCATAGCATAGGTGTAGAAGATCGAGGTAATGCAGGTTACTGCGCCAATACCCAGAAGCTTCAATGTGTTGGCGCATCCAAGTTTTGCCAGCCTTTTTCCTTGGGCGCGGTTGACTAGAAGGAGAAGGGCAAATAGCGCGAAGCCAGCCCACATTTGTGCGGCGGCAATTTGCGCAGAGCTGAATCCCCATGCGTAGGAAAGCTTGTAGCAGGTGGCATTGAGCCCGTAGCAGGCACCGCCGAAGAACACTAAGATAGCAGCCTTGGTTCGAGCGCCAGCATCGGTTGCGGCGGTGGCAAAAGGTCTGTGCTTAGGGGCGTTCTGTGACAACATGATCTCCTTCAGGCAATCGTTTTGCCGCATGCGGAAAGGCGTGCAGCTTTGCGGTTGCGTGGCGAAAAGGAGACGAAAGGCGTCTGGAAAAGTCCACGCTTCTGGTTTATCAGGCTGACTATTCTAGCAAAGAAGACGGGTTCGGGTTGATCGAGTGTTGGTCCCGGGTTTCGCTAATTGACATCTCGTCCAACCATCGAAATCATGTAGAAGCGTGCATCTATTTGAAGCTACTTGCATAGCTGTTAACCATTTCGTTTCGTTTTCCGTAGTATTAATACGTTCAAAACAATTCTCGAATGTCCACGGCGTACAATCACTGACGTGAGAGTTTGCCTCGCTTTAGAAGCTGGGCTTGGTTAGAAAGGAAGCCGCATGATTCGTATCGGTATCTTGGGCTATGGAAATCTTGGCAAGGGCGTTGAGCTTGCTGTTCGTCAAAACGATGATATGGAACTTGCCGCTGTGTATACGCGTCGCAATCCTGAAACTGTATCCATCGCAACGCCTGGCGTTGCCGTTCGCTCGGTTGCTGATCTTGAGGCGGGCAATGAAGATATTGATGTTTTGATTCTGTGCGGTGGCAGCGCAACCGACCTCCCTGAGCAGACACCCAAGTTCGCCGCTCTGTATAACGTGGTTGATTCCTTCGATACCCATGCGAAGATTCCCACTCATTTCGCCAATGTTGATGCGGCTGCTAAGGGCGCTGGCAAAACTGCGCTGATCTCTTGCGGTTGGGATCCGGGCCTGTTCTCCTTGAATCGCCTGTACGCAAACTGCATCCTGCCTGAAGGAGCCGACTACACCTTCTGGGGCCGCGGTGTTTCCCAGGGCCATTCCGATGCGCTTCGCCGCATTCCTGGCGTTGCCGATGCTCGCCAATACACCATCCCCGTTCCCGAGGCACTGGAAGCAGTTCGCTCAGGCTCCAACCCCGAGCTCACCACGCGTGAAAAGCATACGCGCGAGTGCTGGGTTGTTTTGGAAGAAGGCGCTGACCCTGCTGAGGTAACCAAGCAGATTGTAGAAATGCCGAACTACTTTGATGAATACGACGTAACCGTGAACTTCATTAGCCAGGAGGAGCTCGACCGCGACCATGCTGGGCTGCCTCACGGCGGTATGGTTATCCGCACTGGTAAGACTGCTGGTGACAAGAACTGCAAGATTGAGTATTCGCTTGACCTTGAGTCCAACCCCGAGTTCACCGCTTGTGTGTTGGCTTGCTATGCTCGCGCCATCGCTCGTCTTTCCGCCGAGGGCAATCATGGTTGCAAAACGGTATTCGACATCGCGCCGGCCTATCTTTCCGCGAAGTCCGGTGAAGAGCTGCGTGCTCATATGCTGTAATGCGATAGCTAATCAGCGAATTGCCAAAAACTTAGAGGGAATGCGAAACTTCGCATTCCCTCTTTTTGTCTGGAGCGTGCTTACGCTTTAGGCGATGATTGGTTCGATGTCTTGAACGTGAAGGTCTGCGCCATCAACGGTAAAGGCAACATCAAACCCTGCATAGGCAAGATGGTACGTACGCTCAGGTTCGTGCTTGCTGCCTGCGCGACGCGGGTCCTGCTCCAGTACCTCAAGAAGGCCTTCACGTTTTTCTTCGGGAATGGATTGCAGCAGTTTGGCGGGGCAGTGAACAGCGAGTTCTTGCCAAGGCGTTCCGTCGATAAAGCCGCCTTGTGCGTCGGGGTGGCAGTCGGCAAAGGGAATGTAGGGCTTTATGTCGAAAATAGGCGTACCATCACGTAGATCGGCGCCCAAAACATGAATGAGCGGACCATTTTCGGTGAGTTCTATGCGCTCTAGCTTTACGCAAGTGAGTCCGATGGGGTTGGGGCGGAAGGGACTGCGAGTGGCAAATACCCCCATGCGTTTGGTTCCCCCGAGGCGTGGTGGCCTTACCGTTGGGAACCATTTTTCCGTGGTGCCCCGTTTATCATCGGTTTGCGCATCGTTGGCTATATCGGCGGCAGTGCCACCAGGGGTTCCGTTCTCGAACTCCCAGATGAGCCATAGGTACGTAAAACCTTCCATTCCCTCAACGGCTGAGTTCAGGGCGAACTCGGGCTCGAAGACGATGGTTCCCTGAAGGTGCGGTGCAAGGAAACTGTTTCGAGGAATGCCGAATTTCTGCGGCATATCAGTGCGGATGTGTGCGATGGGTTTCATGGGCGTAATTTTACCTCAAAGGTGAAGGCTCCTTTGCTTACTGCGCCTTTGTCGGTTCAATTCGTTATACGTGGCAGTGTATGCGATCTGCCTGATTTAGCGGCCAGAGGCTAGGGCATTGCGTGTTTTCGTTCTTTCTGATCTCTGGTGTGTCCCCTTTGTTTCTGGGAGAATTTGCAGTATAGGTTTTGGGAGATATTAGGGGGCTGTCATGGAGCAAACAGATAATATTGAAGCGCTTATGGATCGCATTAAAGAGCAGGAATCCATGTACGAATTCGAGCGCATCGACGAAGAGCTTGCACTTCAGATGGGATTTTATGTGGTTCGCCGCGCACGTGAAATGGGCAAGCCCGTCGCAACGCGCATTACGCTGAATCGCCGCACCCTGTTTTCACTTTCAATGGCGGGTACAAAGCCCGAAAGCGATAATTGGCTTCGCCGCAAAGAAAACCTTGCCTACGCAACCAATCAAAGCTCGTATTTTTGGGAGTGCTGGTGTGAACAGGGGCTCCATCCCTTTGAATGGCGTGGCATGACGTTCGAAGACTACGCACCGGCTGGCGGCTGTTTCCCTTTGTGCATCAAGGGTGCGGGTATGGTGGGCACCTTGACCATTTCGGGTATGGCAAGTCATGAAGATCACGCATTGGCGTTTGAAACAGTTGAAAAAGCCGTGCGCGGCCAATTGGACATTGATGTATCTGGCTTGATGTAGCGTTTGGTCAACTAAGCTTGCGGGGCCTGGCAAAGATAATTCTTTGTCAGGCCTTTTCGATGATATGGAGCCATCAGGTGGATTCCGGAAGTAATTTGGGATTATTTTGACGGAGATAAAATGCGGCTGCCAGATAAATCTATCTGGCAGCCGCATAAGATGATTGGGTGTTTGGACCACATCGATTGCGTTGTGGCAATTTGTTCACGGGAGAACCGAGCAAGGGCAGGTGCAAGCCCCCTTGGTGTTGCGCTGCTCTACCAGGAAATAAGCTCGTATCCGTCTTCGGTTACAACGAGCTGCACTTCCCACTGGGCGGAATCCGAGCCATCTTTAGTACGGACGGTCCAGCCGTTGGGATCTTCCATATTCAGTTCGGGACCGCCTGCGTTGATCATAGGCTCAATGGTGAAGCACATGCCCGGTGCTAGAACCGCGCCTTCTCCAGGTTCGCCCACGAAGAAGACGAAGGGGTCTTCATGGAAGTCGTTTCCGATGCCGTGCCCTCCGAATTCGCGCACCACACTAAAGCCGTTTTCTTCGGCATATGTTTGCACGGCATGGGCGATGTCGCCTACGGTTGCCCAGGGTTTTACTGCGGCTAGGCCGCGCTGAACAGCTTCATAGGTTACGTCGACAAGTTTTTTGCGCTCGGGGCTCACTTCGCCGATGCAGAACATGCGCGAAGAGTCGGAGTAATATCCGTCCAAAATGGTAGAGCAGTCCACGTTGACGATATCGCCTTCTTTCAGTACATCGTCATTGCTGGGAATGCCATGGCACACCACGCTGTTGATCGAAGTGCACACGCTGTTGGGGTAGCCTTCGAAGTTGAGATCAGCAGGGATGCCCCCATGCTCAATCGTGTAGTCGTAAATCCACTTGTCTATCTCGGCAGTGGTAACGCCTGGTTTGATATGCTCGGCAACATAGTCGAGGACGCCAATATTGATAGCGGCAGAGCGCTTGATGCCCTTGATTTCCTCGGGGCTTTTGAGGAGCGAACGGGGCACCACTTCGTACCCGTCCAAGTAAAAACTTTCGAGGCGGCTGTCAATGGGGCCGTGGCACTTCTTGTATTTCTTTCCACTTCCGCACCAACATTCGTCGTTGCGTCCGGGCTTTGGGCCGTTGTCGTACATAGCAAGCTCCTTATTCGTTGTTCCGTCACTGAAAGTGCGAAACCGTTGCGTTCTCAGTTGTTAGCTTAAGTTAATTGAGATAGCGATCAAATGGAATACGACTATATTTGCATTGTTTCCATTGCTGGGCTTCACTTTTGCAGACGCGCCTTGTTGGCCTTGAGGCAGAAGAAGATGCCCAGAACCAGAACAAAGGATGCGGTAATGGTAAGCGCCATCGAATCGGAGAACGGGAACATCGGTGCGCCGAGCATGACGCCAACGCCGTAGGGAACAAGCCAGAACAGCCACACGCCAATGCTCAGACGATGGAAGTTGGCCCTGGAACGCTCGTTGCCGCGAAGAACAACAACGGTTGCCCAAACCGCATGGAAGAGCATGAGCGAAAGCGCGAGTACGCCCGTGATTGCATGGAGGGGCGAACCTGCACCACCGGTTTCGCCTGCAACCATAGACATGATGGTGGTTCCCGCGGTGTCAAACACGAAGCCGGTCCAGAAGAAAGCCAGGTGCTTTGGCCTTAAAGTGCCCGAGCGGCGCTCGGCAAATACACCGATGGTGTAGAAGACGAGTGCGAGCGAAATGATAATTGCGGCAAAGATCACCATTCCCATGTTGGGGGTACCTTGGATTCCCATGATCTTTTGCTCCTTTCAAGATTGCGCTTTGCAGCTGATAGCTTTGCTTTTGGCAAGAACAATCTTGAAGGCGTGCCACCTGAACATCTACGGGCTAATGTTCAGGTGGCATATTTCGCTTTGGCCCTATTGTTCGTAGAGGGTTCGTTCGAGCATGGTAAACAGGAGGGAGCAATCGGGTTGTTCGCTCCGCAATTCGGTGATGATGTTGCGCAGTGTGAACTTGGAAACGGCTTCTGCGGTGACGTGATTAGGAAGATCGTGCCTGATAGAAGGGTCGTTTTCGAAGATGATAATCATGCCCTCGCAAATATGGTCGAATTGTTTTTCTTCGCGGAATCGCGCGATGGTCTTCTCTGCCGTGGGCAGTGACTCGGAGTCTTTAAGCCAGTGCTCCCTGAAATGACGGATGGTTTTTTCCATGCTGTCGAACATGCGCATGCAGAAATCCAGATAACGTTCGCCTTTCGTGGGGTGGCAGAAATCGGTGTAGAACGCGCGCTTGAAATTGAGTGCTGTGGTTGCTGTGGTGAGCTCGCCCTTCGAAGCAAAATGATTGTAGATGGTTCCAACGCTTACGTTGCAGTCTGATGCGAGCCCCCTTACCGAAAGAGCTGCAAGGCCGTATTTGTCCGCGATGTCATATGCATGATCGAGCAGTGTTTCACGGGATGTTGGTTCTGCCATTGCATTCCTTTCGGCGAGGGGGGTTCCTATAGTTCCGCCAAGAGGGGTTCGTCCTTTCGATGGGCGTTTTCGGCGGTGCTGACGCAGGCTCGGCCGGGCCTGCGGCCTCCGCCGGCGGTTCTGCGCCCGCTTGCTCACGGTTCTGGAATCCAGGCCCAGCTCTGCGCAGCATTCCGTTGTCGGCCTGCCC